>Ga0214544_1008014_pt1 | contig 18022 bp, 15 predicted proteins | sample CNSS3metaG_FD_160074 | JGI IMG/M metagenome (GOLD analysis project Ga0214544, IMG submission 160074) | Root nodule microbial communities from cowpea collected in UCLA plant growth center, Los Angeles, California, USA - CNSS3 | ecosystem: Host-associated > Plants > Roots > Nodule | place: USA... | reverse complement strand
GGTGGATGAATGAAGCACGAGCTTTTTGGTGTGTTGATGATGGGTGAGGGGGATAGAGTTTGGGTTGCCGTTTTGGTTTGATTGGTTGCGAGAAGAGAAGGATGAATTGGGGGTTAGATGATGGGTTGAGGAGCTTGTTCTGACTGGCTATGTGCTGATGAGTGGTGAGATAGATCTATCTTTTCAGTTATTTCGTGCAGGTCGGATGAATAGCGATGAGCAAATAGTAACGAAACGAGGACGACAACATCTCAAACCAATAAAACATAACAAATCCAGCAGAATACAAGATCATATTCATTCAAGCAACCAACATAACACAAGATCATATTCATTCCAAGGTTCACGTTCAATTGGTGCTTACCTCTTGTAGTCTCCCTGTGTTTGTAGGGTGTGATCAATGGAGGCTCCCCTGTTCTCGTTCTTCATTTCAGATGATTCCTTTCAGATGCTCTCGTTCTTCCTTTCAGATGATTCCTTTCAGATGCAAGGGTGCTCTCTTCTTTTTTGTTATCTGTTATGAAATGCGAAACTGTGTATCCTCTTCCCCGTTGCTCTCTTGCTCTTTGTGATATTGTATCCTCTCTTCTTTTCAGAATGGTTTGACCGTTCTTCTTCCCATGCCAGTTTCCTCTTTCGCTCATATTTTGTGTTGGTTTTAGAAAAGGGCCAAAAGTGAAATGCCGGTTGGCTTCTGCCATTCCACCGGCGCTGGCATGCAGTGATACACCTCCCCACCATTTCCTTTCTCATGCCAAGTCTCAAAAGTGCAGAGAAAGCGCACCATTGACTTTCATTTTAGTTTTTCTCATTTTTATTATTTTCACCCCCTTTTTTATATTTTTTCAAAAGAATAAAACAAAATAAAATAATAAAAGTAAACGAAAATATTAAAATTTAAATTAAAAGTTTAAAGATAAAATTAAATAAAATAAAAAGGATAAAATAAGATAAAATAAAATAAAACAAGATTAAATAAAAATTAAAAAAAGGGATGAAAGTAAAAGTAGGAAAATATCTATATACAAATCAATGCTCACTTTTTCCTATTTTTCCCTTCTCCTAATTATTTGAAAAAAAATTTTTTATTTCTTACCCGGACGAAATTGGGTGTTGACACCATGTTACCTCAAAAGGTTAAGGGGGAAATGTGTATTCAAATTGTCCTTAACTTTGACTCAACAGTGATGTGAGAGTATTGGATGCATTGAAATACCCAGTTAAGATATAAGGATAGCAAGGTTGTTGGTTGTTGTAAGTTTAAACTGTAATGAAGCCAACTAAATTATTAAAGCACACATTAAAGGAAGAGATAAACTCCTCAATAGATTCCCTTTAGATAACCTTGAATGGATAAGTTGCAACTTCCTAGAGTACTCAAAAGCATCCATATCAACAATGGAAGAAAATTTATCCTTCCTTTTTCCTTTTGGCTAAGCTCGACTTTGTGGTTTCTAAAACCTCTTGAAAGAGATTTTTATGCTTGCCTTTGAGGGTGATATCCTTGCTAACCAATGCAACACAAATCACCAATGAAGGTAGAAAAAAAAAGTTATTACATTACATAGAAAAGGCTTGGCTTGATAGACACGAATGAGGATAAAAGATCACTATATTTTCCTTTATCTTTTCCAACTTTACTTTCCAACAAAGAGGATAAATCTTTTCATATCATAATCTCAATGTTTCCAACTTCATTATTGGGTCTAAAAATGAACAAAATGCAAGAACAAACCTATATTCATCTCAAAATTTATTCAATTTTGTCATAATGTTTTAACCATGTCTTTTATATCTCCACCCTCATCTTTACAATTTACATTAAGGTTTAATTATGCCTTTGTCCCCATTTTCATAGCAAAATATTGATTTGGTTCCTCTATTTTTTCTTATCTCAATTTGGTCCTTATTTTAGGAAATTCGATGCAATCAAGTCATTTATGTTAGTGGTACAATAACAACATTAAAGGAGGTGTCACGTGTCAGTTCTTGGAATTTTTGAAATTTTTTATTATTTATTTATTTTTTAAAATTTTTTAAAAAATAAAAAATTGTCACGTGTCATGCTAACGTCATGCCACATGGCGGTGACAGTGTGATGTGGTAGTGACAATGTCACATGTCACTATTATGCCAGGTGTCATTTCCTCATTCTCAATTTGGTCCTTCTATTTTAATTTTTGTCTCAATTTAATTACAATTTTTGTAAAAAATTGAGCAATTTTTTCTCTCTCCAAATTGAAACCAAATTTAATTTCTATATAAACGTACACAAATTTCCCAAAACATCTTTTAACATTGTTACTATACCACTAACGGAAAGGACTTGATTGCATCAAATTTTCCAAAACAGGAACCAAATTGAGATAAGAAAAAATAGAGGGACCAAATTGATATTTTGCTACAAAAATGAGGACCAGAGGCATAATTAAACCTTACATTAAAGAGCATTACATTTTTTAAACTTGTAAAAAATACAAATTAGATGTACCCTTACCTTATGACACATAAATCAAATTTGTAATATCATAAAATGATAAATCAAAACATTCGTAAGTTAACCGCTTCAAAAAGCATAACTTGCTACCAACAATTAATGTATTTATATCAGTTGATGAATCCTTTTCTAAGTGTCCTATGCAAATGGCTTGAAGAGAAGCTAGGTTGGTGCAAAAGCAATGAAGATATGGAAGTGATAATGGTTTGGCAATGGTGAAATGGAGGTGTAGAACTGCTTTCAAGAGGTATTAGGTCAACTGTCAAGGAAGGGTGATTAAAGGAAACCTAAAATAGAGCTCCAACCTAGGTGATTCACAAAGAGTGGAAAAGTATAAAGTCATCTCAAAAGAGTTTCTTTACTATATCCATTAGTAAATTTACAAGAGGGTGCTCCTCTATTTATAGGAGCAAAGGAGAGTTAGGTGCCCCTAAAAAGAGGGGGAAATTCAAACTCTAAAATTTAAAAATTGAATCCAAAGGTGAGCATGCATCTAAAATTTAAAAACCCTAGCTTGCTTTGGAAGTTAGCACACATCCTAGAGTAAAAGCCCTAATCCATGCCTCTCCACGCAAATCTCATCTCCTCTAGGCCCAAAACACTACTAGGCCCAAAATATCAACAAGGCTCAAATACAAGGCCCAAAGAAAATCCTATACTACTTGACCCAAAAAGGCCGAAAATAAACCTATTATAATATTTACAAACAAAAAGTCTTAGACTAGGTCTTCACATCCTCTTTAATGCATGTGAACTTCAATTTGGCCCTATTAAGCTATAAGGAAGCATAGTCTTCTTGTATCCTCTTGGCCATTGATTTTGTTGTAGGTCCCTTGATGATGTGACCCTAACAAGACTTATAGCATTGGGCCAATACCTAGGCCCATTCCTTTTAATTTCTTTTATTTTTAATTAAATAAATGTGTTCTAATTGGGTTTGTTTTGCTACTTGAAGCCTATTTTTCTGAATCTGCCAATTATTGAAAGTGTTGGCATTGGGCTTGTTGCCCAATTCTTCTCTACACCAAATTCAATGTTTTCCATGTTGAACAACCTAGTTGGGCCTACATCAATTCTGGAAGCATCCTTGCGACCCATGTTGATAAGTGTAACAACCATTTCTTCAATTTGCAGCGTGTGATGATGTGTGGAATGAAGTGTGTCTGTTGGGCCACCTGAAGCCAACATTTGTTTCCTACGTAGCAGCACTTTTAATTGGGCCCGAGCCCAATTCTCCATTCACTCACGCATGGCATGCTATTCCATCCACACCCCTTCACGCTTCTGCAGAGTGAACCCAACACCCACTTCTTCTTTCTTGGAACGTTGCTAGGGTTGCATCCCTCTTTGTGCCTCTTAGAACTAGGGTTCCCTTTCAACCATCACGGCTGTTTTCCTCACGCTTTTCACACCTCACATTAGGGCTATGGTTCTATGACGCCGTCCATACCAAACCTTAGCTAGTTTTCGTTTTCTCTCTTGCGTCGTTAGGATTTATGTTAAACGAATATCCCCTCTCTCCCGCTTTCTTTCCGGTTGCCTTCCCCATTTATAAAAGGCAAGCCATTCCGTTGTAAATGCATCTTTGATGAATGTTAAAATTGGTTGAGATCACTCCCACCATTCGTCAACTCAAACCCTAGATGAGATTTCATCTCGTCGGGTTGCCTCAAACACCGTGAGTGTGTGAGTTCCGTGTGAGAACGAGAGTCTTCCGTTGCATTTAGTTGATTCCACCGAAGGAATCAACGTCAGGAGGTCGTTCTGACGATTCACCGTCAGTTGGAGTAAGTTCCCCCCGATTAACGGCGCCGAAGGCCTCATCAAGTGGTATTCAGAGCCAATCAGTTCTCAAAGTGTCGCAAGCTAAGTATTCTTCATCTTAGTTCGTATTCTTTTATATTTGTTTGATTTTGTCTTGTTCATGATACGCTTGCATCTAATTCTTTGTTGTTCTGTGCTAATCATGGTGTTTTTCTAGCTGAAATTGATTCATTAATATTGTTCAGATTACCTTGAATCAATATTGTGATGTTGAACTGTCTTAATCTTCATTCTGCCGCTCAATGCATCTCAATTAGGTTTGATTTCATTTTTTTTACTTAGCTTTGAATTTGTTGATCCCGTGTTTTGCCTTAGGTAATGTTTAGTTGCTTTATATGTCACTGAATTACATAATAGTTGTGCCTAAAATGTGTTTTGTTCATTGTTGCGTATTTGTTTAGTAGCTATTCTGTTTTAATAATTAGTTCTTGTGATTGTATGAGTTCTGAATTTGCTATTAGATCATTGGCAAATTGTCTATAGTGCCAATTGATATTGTTCTTGTTCAATTATGCTTAAACTGCCTCTGTTTTCAAATTATGTTGTTTGAAAATCCATTGCTGGCCAATGATTGTAATGACTGAACTCTACTTCTTCCACTTAATTCATGATACATATAATTTTGTTCAGATTGTTTACGTGGAAGTTTAGTTGGTTTTGGTCCACACATAGGGTGATTCTTTGATGTTTTGTTGGCATTAGTTGTTTTTACGCTCCACTCTAACTTTTATGCTATGTCAAAATTGCTTCAGTTTTGCTGGTCATTGTGCTTTGAATTCCAACCATATCTATATGTTTGCAGTAAATTCATGTTGATCCTTGAAGTTGATTTCCAAACTGCATTCGTATATTTTCTTTGAACGCTACATCACCAATTCTTGTTTTCTGTGATTATTCTATGATGTGGTGCTTTTATGCTTGATTTCAGTTGTTGTTTGCACCATTAGCTTTGTGTCAGAGTCATTCTTTCTGCTTTGGATTTTATGCATGTGCTCCAAGTATATTGAAAACTGTTTTTGGTGTTGTACAATTCTTGACTGTGTTTATTTGTTCACACACCAACTATCAGCTTTTCACTCTTTACCAATGATGGTTTAATTGTTTTCTAGTATTTTCAAATCATGTTCATAATTAGTTGGTCGAACCTATGCTGATATGATGCCTGCATTGACTGTTCTTGTTGCTATATTCTATCTCTGCAGATTTGATATAACACATTAGTTTTGCTGCATCATATTTGGCCTTAGTTGTTGAGTGTAGCAGTTTGTCTGGCCTTACTTTACTTAGCAGTTTATGTTTTATAAGATTACTTTCTTTTAATGTGTTTCAGTTAGCTGTTTCTTTCTGGTCCATTTGCCTGCGGCCGTGGTATCTTGAGTGCCTTTGTTGTGGCCCTGATTCATTGATTGCATACACAATTCTGGTGTTATTACTTTGATTTGTTGCTAGTTTTTTTGATCACACATGTTCAGATTTTGAGATTGTCAAATGAATTAAAATGCTGCAACTTTTGTGAGCTGTGTTTGTCCAGTGGTGTTCTAGGTTGTCTGATTCAATCTATGTGAACTCTGCTACATATTGATTTCGATTCTGTAGTGGTCACTTTGTTTTGAAATTGTTATTGTTGAGTGAATTCTGCTGCCTATTGTTGATTTTTAATGCATTAATTTGTTCATGTCCTATTTTTCTTGCTATGTCTTTTCTAATTATTTTTTTAGTTGAATCACTTGCATTCGGTCATATGCGTTGATTACTGAATTGGAAGTAGCCCTTTGAAACTGATGTGAGATGTTGATTAAGGTCTTTGAGAGTTAAAAGAAAAAAGAAGAAGTCCAGTGAAATTGAAATATGCTGAAAAATACATGAAAAGTACTTATGGTCTGCAAAGTGAATGTTTGATCCACTGATTTGAGTAAAACAGAGTGCACCACAATCACAAATTTGTTATTGTCCTCTTAATTTTCAACTTGCATATGCTCATGATTCAACTTATTTTGAGTCTTGTTTGATTTTAGTTTTATTCATCTTACTCTAGATACATTCCTTGGGTTCTCTTTTGTGTGCCATCCTTTGTTGCTTTGCCTTTTTCTTGCTTGTCTTTATTGGCTATTCTTTGAGTTTGTCCATATAATCCATCACTTGATGCAGTCCAGTTTTAACTTTGAACTTTTCTTGATTTTCTGAATTGCTCTTCTTAAGTGGCAACACTTGATTTTTTTGGTTTTCTTTGCTCTGGACACTCACTTTTGTTTGGCAGCCCTTGTAGGTGAAGTTTCATCTTGGAGTTATGGAGTGGTGAGTGAACCTGTTGTGGGAATGCTATCCGAGAGGAATTGTGGAGTGAGATGAGACTCCAAAGAAGACAAAATAATTGAGAGAATATCATTTTTTGGGGGCTGGACCGAGAGGGAGCATAGCACAAGACACTGCAACCCAAGACATAGCATAGTTCTTTTTTTGTGTATTTCTGTTTTGAAGTCATGGATTTTGGGTTGTATTTCTTTTTTTGTTTGCTGTTTTTGTTTCATTTGGCTTAGGTGGAAAAATGCTTTAGAGCAATCCCATCCTTAACATTTAATTGTAATAGTTTAAGCGTGTAGTGTGAGGTTCAAGGGGTTCCAAATGCCACTTGTATCTTCACTGAGGATTTAATTTTGTCGTCTAGTTTATGTTTTTAGTTTTTATATTTTCAGTCTTTATGTTTTAAATATCCAGGTTCTGTTGTGTGTGCTTCACTTTTTGTTTTAGGTCTCGTGATATCTAGGTGTTATGTGTTTACCACCTAGTTGACCTTCTTTTGGTCTTTAGATTTCACTTTGTTCACACACTTTGACAAATTGTTTTTCACACAATCTATTTTCTTTAGAATTCTATTGAGAATTTTTGTGAAAGTTGTTTAGAAATCTCTGGCTAGGAAAGGCTTGGTTTCTAGGCTTGTCCAAGAGACTCACCTCCCTTCCCTAGGAGTATTTCTAGACCATTTTTACTTCATTTTCTCTTTAGTAATTCTTCAAATTTCTTTGTTTTGATAAAGGTGTTTTTGAAAAAAATGAGTTTTCCTTCTTTTAGCCGTATGCATGTAGGTAAGCATAATAGTGTGCATTTAGGTAGGCATAGTAGTCATGAGTTGCATCATACCATTCATAGTGACATTCCATTCTTTGAGGAAGATATAGGACCAATATCATTTAGAGATTGGATGTGGGATACAGAGAAATTGGTGTAACCATTGTTTAGTAAATATAGTCAATTAGACATTCTTAGGCATGTTACTTATAGGTTTCTAGGATGTGCATTTGATTGGTGGCAAGAGAGGTAGTTTAATGTGAAAAAGGGAGAAAATCATGCATTCAGACATTTTATGAATTGAAAGCATGCATGTGGAAATATTTCATTCCCCCTCCATTTAGGATAACTAGAGAGCAACAATCTAGGATAGAAAACTTCATTGATATGGGGGATGCATTCATCCAAAATCTTGTTAAGTTTTCTAGACTAGAAAAAGATTTTAAGCACAATTTGGACTTGCTCTTAAGTGAACAAAAAGAGAGAAAAGCATAAGAGAGAGCAAACAAAACTTAAAAAACTTCGAGAATATGAAAAGAAAAGAGAAAAAGAAGAGCTTGAGAAGCTTCGTGCTAAAAGAAAACAAGAGGAAAAAGAGATAAAAAAGGGGAAGAAAAGAGATGAGGATGAAAAGGCTAAAGAGGAGAGTCTTAGAAAAGCCAAAGAAGAGAATGAGAGAAAAGAATTAGAAAAAAGAGAGAACATAAAACAAGAGACTGAGCTTGAAAGACAATCCAAAGTGGTAGAGTTAAAGAACATTTCAAAAGAAAAAAGGGACCTCATTGTTAGGGATTTGATGTACCATTCTTCCCCAATTCCTTCCATGAAGCCTCCATTTTAAAAGGGAGTTCTCCCATCATTCAACTCTTCTCACTTTTTCATTAAATCTTTTGTTTTGTTTCCTTCTCAAACTTTTTGTTCTCCATCTCATTCACTTATTTTATCCTCCTCAAAATATTGTGCCAAAATACACTTTGACCCTAAATTCCTTTTCAAATATCATGCAAGTTAGAGTGTACGACACTCTTTCTGTGAAGTGGGCTGGATATCACCTTTTTCAAATTTTAACAGTCCATTTTCACACATTTCCAAATCAATTATATTGCATGGTCATTATGATTTCATTATAATTTTATTTGATGACTACTGCAGGTTTATTTTTGATCCTGGTGGAACTTTTAAAATTGGTTGTTGTGAGCCTTTCAATAACCCTCTTAATCTGAGGACAAATCCGCTTTAAGAGGGAAGGGATAATGTGACCCCAACAAGGCTTATAGCATTGGGCCAATGCCTAGGCCCATTCCTTTTAATTTCTTTTATTTTTAATTAATAAATGTGTTCTAATTGGGTTTGTTTTGCTACTTACAGCATATTTTTCCAAATCAATGTTTTTCATGTTGAACAACCTAGTTGGGCCTGCATCAATTTTGGAAGCATCCTTGCGGCCCAATGTTGATCAGCGTCACAACCATTTCTTCAATTTGCTGTGTGTGATGATGTGTGGAATGAAGCGTGTCTGTTGGGCCACTTGAAGCCAACATTTGTTTCCAACATAGCAGCACTTTTAATTGGGCCTAGGCCCAATTCTCGATTTCACTCACGCATGGCATGCTATTCCATCCGCACCCCTTCACGCTTCTACAGAGTGAACCCAACACCCACTTCTTCTTTCTCTTGGAACGCTGCTAAGGTTGCATCCCTCTTTGTGCCTCTTAGAACTAGGGTTCCCTTTCACCCATCACGGTTGTTTTCCTCACGTTTCTCACACCTAACATTAGGGCTATGGTTTTATGACGTCGTTCATACCAAACCTTAGCTAGTTTTCGTTTTCTCTCTTGCATCGTTAGGATTTATTTTAGACGACATCCCCTCTCTCCCGCCTTCTTTCCAGTTGCCTTCCCCATCTATAAAAGGCAAGCCACTCCGTTGTAAACGCAACTTTGATGAATGTTAAAGTTTGTTGACATCACTCCCACCATTCGTCAGCTCAAACCCTAAACCCTATATGAGATTTCATCTTGTTGGGTTGCCTCAAACACCGTGAGTGTGTGAGTTCCGTGTGAGAACGAGAGTCTTCCACTGCATTGCAGTTAATTCCATCGACGAAATCAACGTCAAGAGGTCGTTCCGACGATTCACCGTCTGTTGGAGCAAGTTCCCGCCGATTAACGGCGCCGAAGGCCTCATCACTTGACTAGAGGTACCTCATTATCCCCTTCCTCTTGAGAAGGATTTGACCTCAAATTTGAAAGATATGCCTTATCATCAGTTGCACCTGCAAAAGATTAAAGGTGGCATTAACTTCATACTCTTTAGGCAACCTTAGCCTATAAGCATTATTTTTCACTCTTTTAAGGACTCTAAAAGGACCATCTCCTTGGGGACTAAGTTTGGACTTTCTTTTGCTTAAGAAATCTATCTTTATTCAAGTGCAACCAAACCCAATCTCTTTCCTCAAAGATGACCTCTCTTGTTCCCCTATTGTATTACCATGTGTACCTCTTAATTTGTTCCTAAATTTGATTCTTTTAACCCTCTCATGTAATTTCTTGATAAACTCAATTTTATCTATCCTTCATACCAAACCTTAGCTGGTTTTCGTTTTCTCTCTTGCATCATTAGGATTTATGTTAGACGACATCCCCTCTCTCCCGCCTTCTTTCTGGTTGCCTTCCCCATCTATAAAAGGCAAGCCACTCCGTTGTAAACGCAACTTTGATGAATGTTAAAGTTTGTTGACATCACTCCTACCATTCGTCAGCTCAAACCCTAAACCCTATATGAGATTTCATCTTGTTGGGTTGCCTCAAACACCGTGAGTGTGTGAGTTCCGTGTGAGAACGAGAGTCTTCCACTGCATTGCAGTTAATTCCACCGACAGAATCAACGTCAAGAGGTCGTTCCGACGATTCACCGTCGGTTGGAGCAAGTTCCCGCCGATTAACGGCGCCGAAGGCCTCATCACTTGACTAGAGGTACCTCATTATCCCCTTCCTCTTGGGAAGGATTTGACCTCAAATTTGAAAGATATGCCTTATCATCAGTTCCACCTGCAAAAGATTAAATGTGGCATTAACTTCATACTCTTTAGGCAACCTTAGCCTATAAGCATTATTTTTCACTCTTTTAAGGACTCTAAAAGGACCATCTCCTTGGGGACTAAGTTTGGACTTTCTTTTGCTTAAGAAATTTATCTTTATTCAAGTGCAACCAAACCCAATCTCTTTCCTCAAAGATGACCTCTCTTGTTCCCCTATTGTATTACCATGTGTACCTCTTAATTTGTTCCTAAATTTGATTCTTTTAACCCTCTCATGTAATTTCTTGATAAACTCAATTTTATCTATCCTTCTTTATGAGCAAAGTCAAAATATGTAGAAAGTGGTATTAAATCCAATAAAGTAAGAGGATTAAAACCATAAACAACCTCAAAATGAGAGATTTTAGTAGTTTTACGAACTATCTATTGTAAGCAAACTCAATATGGGAAAGGTACTCATCTCAAGATTTGTGGTTACCCTTCAAGATTGCCCTTAACATAGTGGAAAGAGACCTATTAACAACTTTTATTTGCCCATCAGTTTGTGGGTGTCAAGAAGTAGAAAATTTAAGCTTAGTTCCTAGTCTTGACCAAAGAGTTTTTCAAAAATGACTAAGGAACTTGGTGTCTCTATCTAACACTATAATGTTGGGTATTCCATGAAGTCTCACCATATCTATAAAGAAGAGTCTAGCAATGTTTCTTGCATCATCCACTTTGTTATGGTAGGGTATAAAATGTGTCATTTTACTAAAACAATCAACCACTATAAAAATGGAATCTCAACCCTTTGTTTTTTGGGAGACCAAGAACAAAGTCCATGCTAATATTTTGCCAAGGAGTTGAAGCAATAGGCAAGGGAATGTAAAGTCCACAAGGCATTGTCTTGGACTTAGATTGTAAACATGAGATGCATCCATGATAGTGTCATTGGACATTCTTTCTCTTATATAGCCAAAATAATTTTTCTTTAAGCAAGCTAAGGACCTTCTCTACACAGAAATAACCCAAAAGTTGATGGCCTTCTTCTTTGCTTCTCCATCAAAACCATGAGAATGAGTGACTCCATGAAAGGATGAAAGTTGCAGAACCTTAGTTGGATGAAGGTTTGATGGTGTTTGGTTTGGTTGAAGAGAGTTTCCTAGAGAGAGGTGAGGCCAACTCCTAAGGAAGGTGATGAGTTCAAATTTATGCCCTCATTTAATGTTTAAATTTGGGGATTTAATATAATTTTTGTTCTTAAGGATTGATTTAATTAGGATTTGTGATTATTGGATTTATGAGTTCGTAAGTTAAAAATGTCGTAAAAAGTTATTTTAGTTGCATAAAATATTATTGGATATTCTAATGTTTGTTGATGCAACTGAAGTTTAATTTGGGTCATTAAAGTGTGGATTTCAAATATTCAAAGTTACAAAATAAGTCCAAAATCAATAAATTCTGGAAAGAAATAGTTTGGAACTAAATGCACCCCCAATTTTTATTTGACACACTTCTCCTTCAAGTGGATCATGTAAGACCCGAGAAAAATAAATAAATAAATAAATAAATAAATATTTATTTAATAAATGCGAGGGCAGGAATCCCCAAGTTCATTAATATGGATAAAGAAGATAAGGAGCAATTGTAGCTCAAGTGGTTAAGAGTACTTGACTATTATGAGAAGACTTAGGTTCAAGCCTTGTGTAAGTCATTAGCATATTAATTTAATTATTTTATTTGAATGGTTGTGCAATTGTTTGATAATTGAGTTAGGATAGGTTCAAACCTTGGCTAGCACAATTTAGTCTTGACTTATTTTCATTTTATTATTTTTTTGGTTCTGCAATGTTAGGGAAAACTTAGAAACCCTAGTAGCTGTCAAAGAAATCAAAGAGGCATGGAATAATCTCTTACATTGCAATAAACTCACATTTTAATTCTTGGGAAGGCATTTTCGTATGGCTACCAAAAAGGAGTTTTAGAACCCTAAAAACAGAACTTAGGAGAGTGTTAGAAGGCTGGAAAGAGTGCCCAATGGTGGGAGATCAAATGGGAGATCAATTATGGTGTAAGGAAGGATTCTAAGAGTACTTTTGGAGCCAAAATTCTAGATTAGAGGAGCTGCCATTTCCTGTTTTAACGATATTATATGCAATTGCGTTATATATTGATGCATGAAAGCTTTCTCCCGAATCAAATTCTTGTATTGTTTAACTTCTTGATGTTTGTCGTACATGGTTTTAGAGAGAGTATGTGTGTGTTTGTGGTTTTTGTTGTATTGAGTTCTCTTTGTGACCCAATCATTGTTATGATTATCATGATTCTTCTTTTTGGTTTTTGTGACCCAATAATTGCCATGATTATCATGATTCTTTTTTTTTGGCTTGACAAGATGTTTATAGTTTTTCTTCTAAATACAACACACTTAATATTATTCTTATTACTCTTATTATTTATTTTATTTTATTTTCCCATTATTATTATTATTATCATTATTACTATTTATTATTATTATTACTATTATTATTATTATTATTTTATTTTACTATTATTATTATTATTTTATTTTAATTATAATAATAATAATAATTATTTCTATTATTATTATTGTTATTTTTATTATTATTATTATTACTATTATTATTATTCTTATTATTTTTATTTTATTTTACTATTATTATTACAATTACTATCATTTTTATTTTTATTATTATTATTTATATTATTTTATTTTATTTTATAATTATATTTATTAATATTATTATTTTATATTGTTTTTATTATTATTGTTTTATTTTATTGATGATTTTATTATCATTATTATTGTTTTATTATTATTTTTTATTTTATCATTATTTATTATTATTATTATTATTATTATTATTTTATTATATTAATATTACTGTTTGATTATTATTATTATTATTATTTATTTTATTATTATTTTCATTATTATTATTATTTTTATTTTCAAAATTTCGTTTTATTATAATTATTATTATTAATATTATTATTATTATCATTCTTATTTTATTTTATTTTATAATTATTTTTATTATTTTATTTTATTATTATTGTTATTATTATTGTTGTTTTGTTTTATTAAAGGTTTTATTATCTTTATTATTGTTTTATTATTATGTTTTATTTTATTATTATTATTATTTTTATTATTATTATTTATTATTTATTATTTTTTTAATATTATTACTTTATTATTATTGTTTCATTTTATTTTATTATGATTATTATTTTCGTTATTTTTATTTTTAAAATTTCGTTTTATTACTATTACTATTACTATTATTAAAATTTCGTTTTATTACTGTTACTATTACTATTATTTTATTATTATTATTATTATTATTATTATTATTATTATTTTCATTTTATTTTATTTAAAATAGTAATATCCAACCAGGATATTATAGATCACCTAAAAACTAGTTCTACAAATCACCTAAAATCTTGTTCTATACCCCTAATTTTTACTAAGTTGCACATCTCCTACCACTTAAACCTATCTCGATCATTTTATGTGGAATTCTTCACCTTTCAAATCATGTCAACCATGTGCTGACACGTGTGATTATCCTTGCAAACACATATACACCAATTAGAAAGTGACACCTCATCATCTCCGACCGTCTTCAAACAGAAACCCTAGCCAGCATGTATCCCCACCTAGACAACCACCATGACGCCGACAACATATCCACCGTGAGCCGCCGAAAACAACTCCATCTTGATACCGTTAGTTCGTGTGACCACCATCAGCCATTGATGTCGGCTACCATCATCTCCAAACCACTGCAGCGAACGCGAACAACACTGCACCGCGCTTACCTTCTTCTCACGTTGCCACCAACAACCACATCCAAAAACTGCAGCAGCTTCATTGCGCATAAGTCAGGAACCACCACGACACACTCATGAGCAGATATGCAGCAGCCATCCAAGCTTCATTCAAGTATCCATGGCAGCACCTCTATCAGAAGCAGAGCGAGACCTGCAACATCACGAACCACTCCTGCAACAATGCCAGAAACAACTTGCCATCTCCATTGCAGAACCTGTAGCAACTCTAAAATGCAAATATAGTTTCGTGAACAGGCACCGTGTTATAGCAATATTTTTATTAAATTTGATATTTTTGTTCAAATTTATTTTTTTTAATATATATTTTTAATAAAATTAAGTTTATTTAAATTTGTGTCTCACATTCAACTTTATTTAAATTTTTTTTTCAAATTTCAAATTTATTTGTCTTAGATTGTTACATAAACTAGTTAAAATTATTTTAAAAATATATATAATTGTTATTTTACACCAACTCAAACATTTGTATAGAAATTATTAAACTTTACACATTTAAAAATATACAATTATTTGAAATATATATTCAAATAAAAAAACAATATTAAAGTATGATGTAATAAAATATCAATATAATTTATGATTTTTTTCTATTAGCATTATTTTCTATTAACAACTTTAAAACAATTTTAAATAAAGTTCAATGTAAAATTTAATTTAAATAAACTTAATCTTGTTAAAAATATTTACTAGAAATATCAAATTTGATAGAAATATCTGTGTACATTTATATAAAAATTAAATTTGGTTTCAATTTGGAGAGGGACAAAATTGCTCAATTTTTACAAAAAAAATATGACTAAATTGAGAGAAAAATAAAAATACAGGGACCAAATTGAGAATAAGGAAGTGACACTTGGCATTATAGTGATACGTGGTACTGTCACTGTAACATTACACTATCACTACCACATGGCACGACACGAGCTTGACATGTGGCAATTTTTTAAAAATTAAAAAAAAATCAATATATATATATATAAATATATATATATATATATATATATATATATTCAAAAAATTCACGAATTGACACGTGGCACCCCTTTAATGTTGTTACTACACCACTAACGAAAAGGACTTGTTTGCATCAAATTGACACTAGAATTGAATTAACCAAACAAAATGAAAGAAGACTAAAGTAAACACAAAAACATGCACGATGAAGTAAATGCTCGTTTGGATTTTCTTGAAATAAAGATCCGAGAAGACTTGACACCAAGGGAAGATAGTAAGCATACCTATTCTCCCCCGCCCACCCCCCTCCCCCGACATATTACATTGTGTCCAAACAAGAGAAAATTAGTTTTTACCTTTATCTAAATAGTGTCAAGGTACCACAAGGATACTTTTCAAATATTAAGAGTTTAGTGTGAAGCTTATTAGTCTGATGTCTCACGATTGTCACATCTTAATGCCACAATTAGTCTCACGATTGTCACATCTTAATGCAACAATTTTTACCGGTGGTTATTCGTGGAATTTTACCCAGTAATGTTAGACAAAATATAACTCATTCGTGTTCTTTTTTATTCAATTTGTTGTAAAGACATTGATCTTGTAAAGTTAAAGAAACTTCAAGGTGAGATTGTTATCATCTTGTGTCAGCTGGAGATGTTTTTCTCTCCATCCTTTTTTTTCATCATGGTAAATTTACTTGTTCATTTGATAGAAGAAATCAAGTTTTGTGGACGAGTATACCTAGGATGGATGTAACCTATTGAATGTTATATGAAGATTTTGAAAGGGTATGAGAAAAATCAATATTGTCAAAAAGTTTCAATGGTTGAAAGGTATATTGTTTAAAGAAGTGTTGAGTTTTGTTCAAATTACATGACAAAAGCAAATCTGATAGCAGTTCCTCACAGATGATGAATGATTGACTCCAACTAATGATGGAGGCACATGCTTAAGAAGACTAAGCATGTTTAGAAAGGAAGTTCATTAATCCTTCATCCATGTTCATTTTTGTCATTATGTTTGAAATTCCCTAAGTTGACTTAGTTGACTTATTGACCTTTGACTAGGTTTGACTTGTTGACTAGAGTTAACTAGAGTTAACTTGACTTAAGCCAACATGCTAATCCTTATTTATGTGTTTTGTAGGTTTAAGTAAGATTCATTATGGTGGGTGATGTGGCGCAACCTTAGTGGAGAAGTGGTGATGAGATGGAGCAAGTGTACCTATGTACCTTTGGTCTCCTTTGTTTTTAGCACACTTGGGCCACCTTTTGAAGACACATGAGACACCTTCTTTGTCTCCTTTAGTGCTAGAACGAAATTAGCCTTGCATACACCATAGTTAGCTCTTTTGTCTCTCATTTTTGTAACCTTATTTGACCTAGTTTCTAAAAGGTAGGGTTAGGTTTTTGTAGAGACATCCTTAGGTATCTTTTATTTGCATAGAGGCTTCTAAACTCTTCTATATAAGGAGTGCTCCTGGACATGTAAAAGGGTTGACCATTTTGAAGTAAAAACACTTTTGTGTCTTAACCATTTGTGAGAGTTTCCTCCCTAGGGAGTGAATACTTTTAAGCCTTATCTTGCATAGCAAGTGGCGGCACACATCCACTCATCTTCAAGGTTACCATGGCTTCTAGCCTAGCCTTGTAGTGGCGTGCTTCTCATATTTTAACCATTCATTTCCTTTCCATTTTATGTTTTCTTCTTCCTTTAATTGTTCTTGGTTTTCTATGGTTTATGTGCTTTCCATTTCCTTTTTGTTTTGGATCAATCCATCATTTTCTTCTCTTGAGCTTTGTGAAAGGAACCTTCACATCTAGATAGCTTGCTATCGTAATGTCCAATGGGGATTTCACTTAGCTTTCTTAATCAACTCACACAATATTCAATAATCTTAAAAAGGAATAAGATAATCCTTCATCATTTGGTTATGATCTTTCTTGGTGTACGCATGACTTGATACTTGGTAGTGCATGTCAAGTATTTTCCATAGAGTCTTTAAACATGTGCTTTTCTTGTTTTTGTCTTGTTAAAGTTTTGTCACATAGTTTTCCCATCTTAGAGTTTAGCTTTCCTTGTTCTTGTGCTTTTCTTGCTTGTCACACCAAACAAAAACAATAATTGATGAGATTTCTTCGGGATTTGGAGTTGTCTAGGAAGGAGGCCTTTGAAAAATTGAGAAAAGATAAGGAGCAAAGTGACCTTAGAATCCAAGAGAACATTCAAAGGCTTGAAGCTAGAGAGCAAGAAAGAGAGGCTAGGAAAAGAGGACATTCTAGGCGTAACCCATCACAAAAGAAGCAAACTCAAAAGATTCCCAAGTTTTATGGTGGAAGCGATCCCAAAATCTTCCTTGATTGGGAAGCTAAAGTTGAGCAAATTTTCAATGAAAATCATGTAAAGGATCAAGCACAAGTTGATCTAGTAGTTTTAGGATTTTTGGAGTATGCCAATACTTGGTGGCATAAAGTTTGTAAGAATTATGACCAAGGGCCACCCGCGGCTTCTTAGATGGACATTAAAACTCTTATGCATGCTAGATTTGTTCCTCCCTCCTATAGGAAGGAACTTCTTTTGAAGCTCCAAAGGCTTCACCAAGGTTCTATGAGTGTGAGTGAGTACTTTAAAGAATTAGAGTCTCAAATGTGTAGAATTGAAATAAAAGAAACTAACAAAGAGAAAATAAAAAGATTTGTGAGTGGTCTTAGGAGAGACATACAAGACCAAGTAGAGTTGTATGAGTACTCCACTCTTGAAAATGTTTTCACACTTGC
>Ga0214544_1008011_pt1 | contig 18028 bp, 6 predicted proteins | sample CNSS3metaG_FD_160074 | JGI IMG/M metagenome (GOLD analysis project Ga0214544, IMG submission 160074) | Root nodule microbial communities from cowpea collected in UCLA plant growth center, Los Angeles, California, USA - CNSS3 | ecosystem: Host-associated > Plants > Roots > Nodule | place: USA... | reverse complement strand
GCACAACACCAATAGTACACAAATACTCAATCACAACTGCATATGCAACCCCTAAAAGTATACCAAATTCAGACCCCAATTGAGCATACCACACAGAAATACAACTCAAGTAACGTACATAATTCAGCACCCCTAACCTGGAATTGGTGCTCAAAATTGAAAAGACAAACCCTTGATTTCCAACCTCCCTCTTGCTTTAGCCCTTGCACACCCAAAATTCTGCTCACACTCTCTCAAATTCGTTCTCCACAATAACCAATTGCAGAAACCCTATTCTCTCTTCAATTTAGCCTTTTATAAGTGGCTCATGGTAGGTTAATGTAAAAAAAAAAACGAATTGGACTTAATAACTATTCAAGTCACTTAGTGGAAATATTTTTCAGCACCTAATGGTTATCCTTCTACTAGGTTTTCTTTACCCCTTCACATTCATACCACCACTAATAGTTAGCAAAAATAAAGCCTACTTTATGCCCAACAGGGTTCAAACCCGTGACCTTCCACTCACAATGCTAAAGCACAACCACTATGCCAAATCACATTTGGTGATACTTACAAATCAAGAATATCTTACAATACTAATCACATACTCATACATATCCTTAAAAATCAATAACAAAACAATCACATATAATTAGCATACATAGGACTCGAACCCAAGTCCTCTCATATAACCAAAGTACTTTCAACCACTTGAGCTAATACTTTTCCACGTCACATTAAACAACAATTAATGTCATAAAGGCGGCTTCTACCCGCATTTATTAATTAATTAATTAATTTTCTCGAGTCTTACACATCATGTGACACTGATTTTCAAATAAATCATAAAATTTCAAAAAATATAAAATTTCAAAAATATAAAAAATATCATCATTTTCAAACAAATGACTTCTTAAAAACTACGTGATCCTTTATTCTCCATTGCGAGATACGTAAGAGTAAGGTCAATCCTTGTTAGGTCCACTTCCAAAAAATTAAATCATTTTCCAAATATCTGTTAAAGAACTACGTAATCTTGATTTCTCATGTTGAATGAGAATACGTAGGACCAAGATCAATCCTTGTCGGGCCCAAAAAACCAAAAATTATTATTTTTCTTTTTAGTATTATTGTCTTACTTTTGGGAAAAATTAACATTTTGAAAACCATATCAACTTTGCATGTTTAATTAAAGGTACCGCCCTCGGACAGACGTTGTAGGGTGCTAATACCTTTCCTACGCGTAATCGACTCTTGAACCCAAAAATCTGGTTTTTTCGCATACTTGCTTTATCTTTAGGGTTTTCCATAGTTTTCTAGAAATAACTATGGTGGCGACTCCAAATCTCTTTTCAAACATGTTTCTTTTCGGTTCGTCGTCTCGTCGCGGTTTCAGTTGCGACACAAGGTTATAATGGACCAGTCAATCAATATATGTACGATAAAAGTTTGGTTTGACAAACTTTGATAAACAATCATTTTGATAAAAAAAAATCCTAAAATGTTATTACTTTACTTTTGTAATTTCCATAAAAAAATAAAAATAAATTACTCTATTTAGTAACTTTGTCAACTTTATAAAAAATTTGTTTCTTAAAATTTGATTTTCTATCTCACATCTATCCATCAATGATATGTCTTTGAAACCGGTACAACCAAATTTTTTAAGAGATCTACCAACAAAATACATGAACTTTATGTATCATACCAACAAATATGTGTGATAATTTTATTTTAAATCTATCAATAAATATTCATTTGTAAATAAGAATTTTTTGAAATTTATTGGAGAATTTCTATATATTATATAGTTAATACATTTTGTATTAACTTATTGTTTTAGAATATGATAAGCTTGTCGCATGTAATATTAAAAGTATGAAACCAACAAAGTATTCAACAGTAGATGGGAGAAATTTGATCGTGTTCTCGTAGGGGTGATCATGCATTGGATTTTTAATGATCCAATCCACATCCATTTTGGATCCAAATAATTAGATTAGATTTTCGATCCAAATCCATTTTTTCAAAAAAAGTAGATTAGATTTTTTTAAAATCCAGATCCAAATATTTAGATCAAGTTTAAATTCAGATCTAAATATTTGGATCAAGTTCAAAATCCAAAATCCATTTTTCATAAAATAAATTCAAATTCAATTTTTTAAAACTTGTGTCCATAGGACTGACACCATAGAATTTGACAGATTTTTTGTTGGGACCAACAAGGCCAAATTTTAGCATAGGATGAACTTGGATGACTTTCAAACGAATTTCGGTCGGGGACGACGTGACCCAATTTGGGCCAAGGTCGACTTGACAAAATTTCAGTCGAGATCGACTTGACTAGATCCGATTGAATTTCGGTCAGGGCCGATTTTGCCAAATACGACAAAATTTTGGCCAGAGTCGACTTGGCCAAATATGGCCACATTTGGGTCAGGGCCTGATCAGTCAAATTTCGGTCAGGATTGACTCTACTAAATTCGTCGGTCGAGACCGACCTGACTAAACATGGCCAATTTTCGATCACAGTCGACTAAGTTGAATATAGTCAAATTTCATTCGGGACTTAGCCGACCGAATATGGCTAAATTTGGGCAAGTGTTGACTCGACCAAATTTTGGTCATGACCAACTCGACTGAATTTGGCCAAATTTAAGTCAGGATCGACTCGCCTAAATATGACCAAATTTCGGTCGCGATCGACTCTGCCGAATACGACCAAATTTAGGGCAGGATCAACTCAGTCAAATTTTGGTTGAGGCCAACACGATCAAATTTTGATCGGAGCTAACTCAACTAAATTTGGCCGAATTTCGAATGTGGCCGACTCAGTTCAATACTGTCAAATTTCGACGACTCATTTGAATACGGACAAATTTCATCCTAGGTCGTCTCAGCCGAATACGACCAAATTTGGGTCAGGGCCGACTCGGCCAAATCTCAATCGGGGCAAACATGATTGAATTCGACTGAATTTTGACCAGAGCCAACTAGGCTAAATACAGCCAAATTTTGGTTGCGGTTGTCTCGGCCGAATACGGTCAAATTTTGTCTAGGTCGACTCAGCCCAATGCAGTCAAATTTGGGTCGGGGTGAACTTAACCGAATACTTCCAAATTTTGTCCAGGACCGGCCGGGCCAAATTTCGATTGGGACCAACTTGACAAAACTTGGCCTAATTCAGCCAAATTTTGTATAGGGTCATGCCAACTCAACCAAATACGACTAAATTTAGGCTAGTCCGTCTCAACCTTTAGCCTAACCTAACCAAAAATATAAACTAAAAATTTGGATTGGATATTTTGGATTATCCATTTTGAAAATCTAGATTTAGAGTATGGATATACAATCCATAAAATATATAAAATGTAGATCAGATTAATATCCAAATCCAATGAAATTGATTGGATTTTTAATAAAATGAATATTAAATTGATTGGATCATAGCAAAAATGGATTGGATCATGAAAATTAGATTTTTTGTCCATCCTTATTTTAACTTTTCAGATCATCCTCTGCTTCCTTTCGCTCATTTAAGAGTTCAATAAATATAATTTATTGTTGTTATCCTAATAACTTTTATTTTTATGTGTTAAATAAACATTAATTATTAGTTTTACCTTCATATTTTTATTCTTTCACTTTTATATGTATTTAATCTCTATTTATTTTTTTTACAAGTTATAATTTAAATTTGTTAGTACAAATTTATGGATATATTAACAATTCTTTTATTAAACTTCTAAAATTTTCAATTAAATTATAAGGTTTAAAGTTTATGAATGTAAAGTTTAAGGTTCAGTGTTTACGGACGTCTAACGTCTCAAGTCTCACGTCTCTCGTCTCTCTTCTCACGTCTCACGTCTCACGTAACACACCTCACGTCTCTCACGTCTCACGTAACACACCTCACGTCTCTCACGTCTCACGTAGCTCGTCTCACGTCTCTCATGTCTCACGTCTCTCACATCTCACGTCCCACATTCCACGTTCCACGTCTCTCACGTCTCATGTTCCACGTCTCTCACGTCTCATGTTCCACGTCTTACGTTTTACATCCCACGTCTCATGTCTCACGTCCTAGTCTCACGTTCCACTTCTCATGTCCCACGTCCCACGTCTCACGTCTCTCGTCCTACATCCAATGTCATCTCACGTCTCACGTCCTCTCACGTGTCACGTCCCACTCTCACGTCCTCTCACGTGTCACGTCCCACGTCTCACGTTCTACGTCTCACATCTTACGTTCAACGTCTCACTCTCACATCTCATGTCTTACGTCCCACGTCCCACGTCCAACGTCCCATGTCTCACGTTCCACGTCTCACGTCTCTCGTCTCACGTGCCACGTCGTCTCATGTGTCACGTCTCACGTCCCACATCTTACGTTCAACGTCTCACGTCTCACGTCTCACATCTCACGTCCAACGTCTCACGTCTCACATCTCACGTCCCACGTCTTACGTTTCACGTTTCACGTCTCACGTCTCCCACGTCTCACTTCTCTCGTCGCACGTGTCACGTCTCATGTCCCACGTCCCACGTTCTATGTCTCACGTCTCACGTCTCACGTCTCATGTCCCACGTCTCACGTCCCTATGTCTCACGTCGCACGTCCCAGGTCCCAGGTGCCACTTATCATGCCCACGTCTCACATTCCACGTCTCACGTCGCACGTCTCACATTATTGCACTGAAATACTTGATTCTTTCATAAAATAATGGTGTTTTGGTTTACAGGTTGCAGTATAGCTAAGGTTCTTCTTTGTGTTTTATCCTTCTTTAGATAATAGTTTCTTATTGATCGAAAGAAGGAAGAGAAAGAACATTATTTTACCGGAAATAGGAAAGCTAACCTTATGCAACAATAGTAATTTGAAGTTTTTGCAGATGTCTGTTATCATTACATGGATGATTTTAGAAAAGTGTTAAGATGTTGGAAGACAATATTTTTTTATTGGTTTTCTGTTATGACATTCAATATGCGAAGAGATGTGTCAAAAAATTCAAATCAAGGATGGACAAAAAATTCAGTTTTTATAATCCAATCTATTTTTTCTAAGATCTAATCCATTTAATATATCTATTTTATTAAAAATTCAATCCATTTAAAATCCATTTTATTGGATATGAATATCAATCGGATATATATTTTATATATTTTATGAATTGGATATTCATTCTCTAAATCTAGATTTTCAAAATGGGTAATCCAAAATATCCAATCCAAATTTTTAGTTTATATTTTTGGTTAAGTTAGGATAAAAGTTGAGACTAACTAGTACAAATTTAGTCGTATTTGATTGAGTTGGCGTGACCCTATACAAAATTTGGCTGAATTATGTCAAGTCAGTCTCGGTCGAAATTTGGCTAAGTTGGTCCTGGATAAAATTTGGAAGTATTCGGGTTGAGTTCACCCCGACCCAAATTTGATTGCATTAGGCTGAGTCAACCTAGACAAAATTTGACCGTATTCGGCCGAGACAACTGCGACCAAAATTTGATTGTATTCAACCTAGTTGGCTCCAGTCAAAATTTGGTCGAATTCTATCGAATTGGCCTCGATTAAGATTTGGCCGAGTTGGCCCTGACCCAAATTTGGTCGTATTCAAATGAGTCGGTCATGATCGAAATTTGGTTGTATTCAACTAAGTCAGCCACGATCGAAATTCGGCCGAATTCAGTCGAGTCAGCTCCGGTCAAAATTCGATCGTGTTAGCCTCGACCAAAATTTGATCGAGTTGGTCCTGGCCTGAATTTGGTCGTATTCGGAAAAGTTGATCGTGACCAGAATTTGGTCATATTTAGGCGAGTCGGTCCTAACCTAAATTTTGCCAAATTCAGTCACGTTGGTCATGACCAAAATTTGGTCAAGTCGGCACTTACCCAAATTTAGTCGTATTCGGTCGACTAAGTCCCGAATGAAATTTGACTATATTCAACTTAGTCGGTTGTGATCGAAAATTGGTCATATTCAGTCAAGTCGATCCCGACCGACGAATTTAGTGGAGTCAACCCTGATCGAAATTTGACTGATCAAGCCCTGACCCAAATGTGGTCATATTTGGCTAAGTCGGCTCTGGCCAAAATTTGGTCGTATTAGGCAAAATCGGCCCTGGCCAAAATTCAATCGAATCCAATCAACTCGATCTCGACTGAAATTTTGTCGAGTCGACCTTGGCCCAAATTTGGTCACGTCGTCCCTAACCGAAATTCGTTCAAAAGTCATCCAAGTTCATCCCATGCTGAAATTTGGCCTCGACAAAAAAATCTGTCAAATTCTATGGTGTCAGTCTTATCAAAAATCTAATCCACATCCATTTTGGATCCAAATAATGGATGTGGATCCAAATTTGTGTCCATAGGGCTGACACCAAAGAATTTGACAGATTTGGCCGAATACGTCCAAATTTTGTCCAGGACCAACTAGGTTAAATCTCGATCGGGATCGACTTGACAGAATTTGGCCTAATTCGGCCAAATTTTGTATAGGGTCACGCCAACTCAATCAAATACGACTAAATTTGGACTAGTCTGTCTCAACCTTTAGCCTAACCTAACAAAAAATATAAAGTGAAAATTTGGATTGGATATTTTGGATTATCCATTTTGAAAATCTAGATTTCGAGAATGGATATCCAATCCATAAAATATATAAAATGTAGATTAGATTCATATCCAAATCCAATAAAATAGATTTTAAATGGATTGAATTTTTAATAGAATGGATATTAAATAGATTGGATCATAGAAAAAATAGATTGGATCATAAAAATTGGATTTTTTGTCCACCCTTATGTTCTCGTATGTCTATCAGTTTCACATCTTTAAAAATTAAGATAAAAAATAATTTCTATATATTCTCTTTATCTAATTTAAAAAAAAATTAACTCAAAACTGTAAAGCAATTCTGAATTTTAAAAAAAAATCCTATTTTGATAGAATTAAAATTATAATAAATTAAGTCCTATTTGATTTTAAGAACTTTGGTCAACAATTTATGTATATGCGTATCTATTTTGAATAATGGAGATTTGTGATAGAAAACGTATACTTGATTATAAATAATCTTTATAATTCAAATTAAGTATCTTGTTATTACAAGGCTTGTTACCATCACTAAGTATTCAACAATTATGATACTCACCTGTTATTTTAAACACACTATCTATCACTAAATAAAATTTATTAAGAAAATCCAACTTTTGTGAATTAAAATTTCATTTAATGATTTTCTTTTGTTTTATAATTTTAATTCATTTTAATCAATAATAGCACGTGAAATATGCACTGAAGAATATGTTTTTAATTATTAAAAGGATATAGTTTTACTGTTTCTCGAATAAAAAGTAACTATTCCTTTATTTAATATATATATATATATATAGTTAAAACACAATAATAAAATTATTATTTCTATTATTATAATTATGAAATTAAATATATTTTTTTGTAATTTTATTGTAAATAATTTTTATTTATTTCATAGGTAGTTTTATAATTAAAAAATAATTAAGTTTAGAAAAAATTAAATTAAAAAAAAGTGAAATTTGAAAAAAAAACTTATTATATATAGGGTAGATATAGATGTTATTATTATAATTATGAAATTAAATATAAATAGTTTTTATAAATTTATTGCAAATCATTTTTAAAGAAGTCAAATTGAAAAAAAAAAGTTAAAAATAAAAAAATTAATATATAATTATTATAATTTAAAATTTTATTTAAAGGATAAATTTGTAAAACAAATATGGAGAGAAATCTCTTTATAGGTATATATTTAATCGCAGAAACAGATAAAAATAATTAGATGCTACTTAATTTTAATTAATTTAAAATGTTTTTATTTAAAAAAATTATTTTCACTATTATTTTGACATTTCAGATAAATATACGGTTAATATATAATTATAATCATATTTCAAATATTTTAGTATAAATAACAAGTATAGATATATATTGTTTTTAATATAATAGAAAAAAAAACTATATTTTAGTAGAACAATTTTAATATTGTTAATTTGTTTTGAACTTTATTAATTATTAATATAGTTAAATACATATTTAGTTTATTGTTGTATGTTTTAAGTAAAATAAAGTGTAATTATACGTGTTTAATAGTTATGATCAGGTGTGATTATTAAAAGGAAGATTAGTGACAATTTGCAATTAGTTTTGAAATAAAGTAAAGGTTAAAAAAATTTCCTTACAAGTACCTATTAATATCAAGTTTTTCAATAAACACACGTAACGTAACAAAACGAAATTAATAAAATTGAAGTTTTTATACTAAAACTGTCTTTTTTATTATACTAAAAACAAATCATATAAATGCCTATATTAAAATAATTACTTATCATAATTATTTTAATTAAATAAGTTTTGATCATTTAATAACTTAATTGATATTTATGTTTGTATTTATGAGAATTTTCTTAATTAAACATTTAATGATCCAATTATAGCATATAAATGCCATCTAATAGGTTACTACATAACAATATCAAATAATATCAAGCATATAGTATATACATAATTATATTATGTGTTTTCCATATGAAAGATTGTTTTTAAATAGTATTTCAAAATAAATAAAGGACAAGACTATTACATAATATATGTATCCATGTCTATATTATATAATATAATTTAACTAAACACATTCAATATAATCTTTATGTTGCTCCTCTCCTACCCCTACGTTATAGCAAATATATATCACAATCAACACACAGGATAAGTTAAATTAAATTTAAATCATAATACTACTACAAAAAATTTAAATCATATAAGAAAACATTAATCAATACTTAGCTCTCCTGACTCATGTACACACATTTAGACATCAAACTTCACATTTGAAGGACAAATATAATCTATTAGAATATGTGACATTGTACGTCTCATTACTATAATATATCATAGTTGGGTCACATCTTTAGCAAATAATGTGACAATATAAATTTTATATTTGTAAGAATTAATCTCTTATCGAATCTACATATAAGAACCTCCTTTGACTCTCACAATTATAATTTTTTATGTGAGTTTGATAATATAAAGTCAGGATATTCTTATTTAAACTTTATCGTCAATACATATCATTCATCACCATACGTAATATTATTCCTACCGTAAGAATCAATATCTTATAATTCTTAATAATTCATGTCAAACAACACTCAGGATTACAAAGATTTAAAATCACTCCACTAGATCCTTAAAATACATAATAAAACAATAAATGAACAATGCATATGGAATTATATATACATATAATACAAGTAGTTTGGTTGAATAAATTAAAGTTGAAATGAGCGAAAAGTTTTAAGACAGCCACTCTTTTAAATTTTTATTTGAGATGAGAAATTATAAATAAAATAAATGCTCAAATTAAAGTTTTCTTAAAATTGTTCTTATTGGATCTTTTGTATTATTAAAGAAAGCATTTGATTATGTTGATATTTTTTTTTTGTTATTTTTTAAGTTACGTAATAGAATCCATAAACAAGTGGTTTGGTTGAATAAATTAAAGTTGAAATGAGTGAAAATTTTTAAGACAACCACTCTTTTAAATTTTTATTTGAGATGAGAATTTGGAAAATAAAAGAAATGCTCAAATTAAAGTTTTCTTAAAATTGTTCTTATTGGATCTTTTGCATTATTGAAAAAAGCATATGTTAATATTTTTGTTATTTTTTAAGCATATGTTATTTGCTTGAATAAATTAAAGTTGAAATGAGTGAAAAATTTTAACAAAATCACTTTTTTTTTAATTTTATCTGAGATGAGAAATTGTAAAATAAAAGAAATGCTCAAATTAAAGTTTTCTCAAAATTGTACTTATCGGATATTTTATATTATTGAAAAAAGCACTTGTTTATGTTAATATTTTTTTTTTGTTATTTTTAAAGCTGCATAATATATTATGTAATATTCATAATTAATTATAGATTACGGAAATGAAAAGTACTTTTTTTTTTCTGTATTATAATCACACAACTGGCTATGATATAGCATAATCCTGTATCCATAATTGAATCAAATATAAATGTATTAAGTGTGATATAATTAATTATGGCTATTCAGTACAACACGATTTTTATAAGAGACCATAGAAGTATTTGATATTTAATTTAGATGTAAGGGCCATATTATAATTACGTTTACCATTATTTATTTTTAATCAATGAAACTTCATATTCATCTCATTCCACTCCCTTTACTTAATTAAACAATATTAATTTGATATATTTTTTTCTTTCTCGTCGACTCTTCCCTTATGATTATTGCGCCGTGTAAACAAAGACTTTAGGGAAAAAATAAAACGAAATAGGGAGTAGAAGATTAAAAAATAAGAAGGTGTGTGAAAAAGAAAAAGGAGAATGCAAGCAATGACGTCAGCAACGTTGAAGGGGATGATGAGCGGTGAAAAATCCTTCGGGGTGAAAACCAGGTTCATTGAACCTGGACACACCTGATTCCACTCTATTTATATTCCAACTTCGCCACACCGCACCACACAACACAACTCATTACCATTATACACTTTTATTTCATTTGCGAAGCGTTACGATATGGCGCTAACGATGATGGCGGCGATCGGCATCTGCTCCGGGAAGCAAGAGAAAACGGTGCCTCCGGCGCCGGCAGAGAACGAGCTGAAGAAGCGGAACGAGGAGCTCGAGAAGGAGCTCAGAGAAAGCAAGGAGCGAGAGGAGCAGATGAAGCGCGATCTTCAGAGCGCGCGGGAGAGGCTGCGCGTGGCCGAGGAGGCCGAGGAGAGGCTCTGCTCGCAGCTCGGGGAGCTCGAAGCGGAGGCAGTTTACCAGGCACGTGACTACCACGCGCAAATCGTCTCCCTCATGGAACAGCTCTCACGCGCGCAGAGCCTCCTTCTGAAGACCGGAGCCTCCTCCATTCCGGTGTCGTCCTCCTCGTAATCATAAATAAAAATGTACTTAGTTATAGGTTTTGGCATTTGCATATCAGAGTCATTGTGGCTTTTAGAATGAATATGATGATGATGATGCTGACGACGATCCATATCTGCGTGGATCGTTCTGTTGTAAAATTTTTGTGGATGATCGAGAATAGTGTGATGATTGGTGTTAGCGTTTTGAAACCTAAATCAGCGTTCATCGGTTTCTCCGTTTTGTAAACTGTCTCGTTTGTGTCAACGTCATTGTTCAGTTTTTTTAACTTTCGTGATGTTTGGGTCTCAATTTCAATTGCAGGATTGGGGACGCTACTTCGTAGATGGATGTTTCGACACGAAACTCTTACAAAGAAGCAATGGTTATAATTTCAACGTGCGAATATTCCATTTTGGATTAAAAACAAACAAAGCCTCTTGAAATCAAAACCAAATTTAAGCCATTCCTGGACAATTAATTCGGTCTGCACGTTCTCCTGATTTGAGTTTTATAAGGATTCCTATGTTGATTGGAAACAGTAAAGAAAAATTCCCGAGTGTCCCCTCCTGTGAGTGCCTATTGTCTCGGAGTGGCAACTAATGGCGAGTAAACACGTGGCAAATGATTATCCTTCACTTCTTGCGGTTGCCATTAGTCATACGAATTAAAGGCATCTCAATAGAATAAAAACTCACTTTATAATATCTAAATTTAATTTTTTTTATTGTAAAGTTTAACATTATTTTATATTTAATTTTAATATAATTATTTTTGTAAAAATCCTTGTTTTAATTAATATTTTACTCAATTTTTTAAAAATAAGTTGTATTTTTATAATTCAACATTCTATTTAAATTTTTTGGATATAAATTTTTTTCATTTAATTATATACTTCAATGAAATATCTATCTTGTAAAAAGTATCTAATGATATTTTATTTTTAGATCTTGATTTTTTTAAATAAAATCTTGTATAAATTAATTTTAATTCATATTTTTTTGTATATATAATTTATAATTTAAATTCTACCCTTTATTTACATTAAAGGTTTTTCTAATACTAACCGTTATATTGAATTTTTTAAAAACAAAATTGTCATAAATTTCATTTTTTTCTCATATTTGTAATGTTTAGGTTTATATATATATATATATATATGTGTGTGTGTGTGTGTGTGTGTGATTTTTTTAATACATATTTCATAATTTTATTTTTATTTTTTATATTAATTAACTTTTTATAATAGCTGTTTTTTGTCATATTTATAATTCCTACACTAATATTTAGATATGTTTTACTTCTAAATTTTTTTAAGCTTTAAAAATGGAGACACATGTACAGGTGTGGAAGCACTTGTGTTTCTTCTAATTTATTATATAATAGGGTTGATTATTATTTATAGATATTTGAATTGAAAGTTCCCTACCTTATGAGAGAGAGAGAGAGAAATGATGAAAGGCGCGAAATGAGGAAGAAGATATAAGGTGGAGAAAAATATTGTGTAGGTAATGGTGACCACTGAAAACTACCAATCAAAAACGTGAAAAGCTATAGCAATCAATCAATCATCTCCTCGTGAAAGGTTCTGCTTCCCATTATCTCTTTTTCTTTATTGTATTACACTTTTAAATTATTTTATTTTATTTTATATTATTGGTTTATTAAAATTTAAAGACGAAGCCATTTTATTTACTCGGTTTCATTTTCATTTTAATAGACTCACGTTACTTTATAGAGAAAGAAAACATGCATCAATCGTATACGATAAGGGTTTCATACAAGATTTATGTATTTTTAATTTTCTACTATTATAACATTTAATATTTTATTAACAAATATTAATTACAATACACATTTTGTTTCCTTATATAAATACTTTACAGAATTATGTAATAAAGTAAGACGTAACAACCAATAGCTTTCTCACCAAGATTTGTACGTGTTGAATCTGTCTTTATTGAGTAAAATTCTTCCATTGTAGAACACGAGACAAGAATACGAATGAAGAATTCAGAAAAGTCTCGTTTAATCTAGACCAGCCGTAATAGTTGGCGTTAGAATATCTTCTAGAGTATTCTTTCAGACACACAATCCTTAATCTATAAGATAATTAAAGGTCAAAATACCTTTTTTGACCTGATTCTCGTCAATTTTTTTCAAATTAGTCTTAATTTTGATTTTGTGTTTAAATAGGTTTCAATTTTCATCAATTTTGTTCAATTGGATCCTTTTTTTGCTAACACCGTTTAAATCATTCACGACCATGAACAATGACGGCCACGTGTCACTTTGTGGTTTTTTTGAATTTTTTTTTATTTTTTTTTATTTTTTTTAATATTTTTTTAAATGGATACGTGTCAATCCAAGAATGTGTCATGTGTCACTTTGTGGTTTTTTTGAATTTTTTATTTTATTTTTTTTGAATTTTTTTGAATTTTTTTAAATGTCCATGTGCCAATCCAGTAGTGTGCCACGTGTCAAAGTCAATATTCTATATTCAATTTGGTCCCTATATTTGTTATTTTTGTTCAATTAGGTCCCAATTTTTGTTAACATTAACCAATTTGGTCCCTATCGAAGATGTGACCAAATTTAACTTTTATATCAAGGTTATAATGATGTGAATTTTAATATATTATATAAAAATATTTAATAAAAAATGTGAATTTTAATATAAAAATTAAATTTGGTTTTAATTTGGAGAGGGACCAAATTGGTTAATGTTAACAAAAATTGGGACCTAATTGAACAAAAATAACAAATATAGGGACTAAATTGAATTTAGAACATTGACTTTGACACGTGGCACGCTACTGGATTGACACGTGAACATTTAAAAAAAATTCAAAAAAAATTCAAAAAAACTACGAAGTGACACGTGGCACACTCTTGGGTTGACACATGTACATTTAAAAAAAAAATTTAAAATAAATAAATAAAAAAATTCAAAAAAAACCACGAAGTGACACGTGGCAGTCATTGTTCATGGTCGTTAATGATTTAAACAGTGTTAGCAAAAAAGGACCCAATTGAACAAAATTGACGAAAATTGGGACCTATTTGAACACAAAACCAAAATTAGGACTTATTTGAAAAAATTTGACAAAAATTGGGACAAAAAAAGTATTTTAACCATAATTAAATAAGGATCCTGTTTACTATTAAGAAGTTTAAAATAATTTTTTTCTATCGAAATTCATTGAAAATTACAGTAAGTTATATTGATGAACATTTTTTTATTTTAATTTTTCAAATAATTTCTTAAATAATGTCTTGAGTGTGCTCATTAATATTTATTTGTCATTAGAGAAAACCCACATCCTATTTTCAAATATAAAGGTCAACTAGATCAACCAATTAGATTTTCCATCATTTTATCAGAAAAAAAAATAAATAAAGAGTGGACCCATTCTTGTTTAATTTGCATGTTTGGACAGTATTTTGCTTGTAATTGTAACTTTCCAAATTCAGGGGTCAACCTTATAGCTATGCTATCCTTTTGGTTCAAAAAATATGAATAGTTATGAAAACTAAATAATATTAAATGAGACGTGACATAAAATTTAAGATTAAATATCTTAAATAAATCGTTAGATTGTAAAACAAAAATTTATTTTCTAAAAAATACTAAAGTATAAATGTTATGAAATTTTATATTAAAAAATAAAAAATATTTAAAATAATATACTGTAATAATACTCGAAAGTAAAAGAATAAATAAACATCATGACATAACTCTTATATTTATCTTATTATTTTACTTGAGTTCCGTAATTTGCCGTGTTTGAAAGTTTTGCAGATAATTTATAAAATGCGTCAAATAAGTATTTAATTGTTCATCAGAATTTGTGATATAAAATACATTTAATTTATAGTTCTTTTAATATATATATATATATATATATATATATATATATACACTCACAAATATGCTTTTTAAACGAAAGTTATTAAATGTACCGAAATTGTAAAATATCTTACATAGAAACCTATATTTTTTTCTCCCTACTATCTAACGTAAATCTTATAATGGTGACTAGAGTAGTTATTTTGTCAAATACAAATTTTGAAAGAACCAAACATAGAAAATATATTAAAATTATAAAATTTGTTCATATCGTAACTTTTATATATATGAAACAAGAAATTGGGGGCAAGGTCCCATTAAGATCTGTCACTGTTCAAATATAAAGAATTGAATTATAATTTTATTATCATTTAATTGTTATAAAATTTGAAAAAAATTAAGATAATATATATCTATAATTGAATGATTAAATTAATACAATTATATATATGCAAACGCCCCATTACATTTTAATGTGTAATTTGAGTGATGGTACAATTTTTCTATTAAAGCGATGAAATATTATATACAATATATTTGAGGGCATCATCAAACAAATTGAATCAAAAAATTAAAAAAATATCGATATACGAGGATTAAAGGAAGTGTGATGATGCATGTAAAACAGATAAATATATCAAGACGCAAAAGATCGATAAAGGAAGATCGAAAGGAAATGTTTATAGATATTAAGAAAAATGGATTGAAATATAGAAGAAAATATCACGAAAAATATAATCAAGACAAAGAGTAAGTTGGAGCAAAAAGAGAAATAACTGCTACAAAACGTGAGAAAAATGGGCTCACGTGGTACAATGTGGACAATTTTAAGACAATTATCATATTAATATAATTTATTTTAAGTTTAGATTTTTTATTATTTTTTTATGTTTTTTATTAAACATTAAAAATATATTGTATTAATATTTTAAATTTTTTTAATATATTTTAAAATGTCAAATTTAATGATAATTAATATTATAGGAGAAGCAAGAATAAAAAATTTCAAATTCAATTATTCCTTTATTCTATTTGATAGTTTAACTGTCAGAGGAGATAAAATAAAATATAATTACAATCCAAACAGTAAAAGGTGAGTGACAAATTGTAATTACAATTCAAATAGGTTGAGAACATCGCAAACAGACAAAATGACAAATTCAATAATAAATGTAACAATTTGGTAACTGCTTCATATGATTTCTTATTTTATCCTTCGTAATTTAATTTATTACAATTTATATTCTTACAAACTTTCATCTCCATTCCCTTATTCATCCCCTTTCGTCTCCATCCTTTATTCATTATTCTATTTCTAAATACAAAAACACAAAAATATGATTGTTAGAGAAAAATGTATGAATTCCTGATTGAAATACATATTAAGAGAGAAATCAATGATTTAAAGAAATTTGTGAAGTTAATTTACAGCATAAGTGAGGTGTTAATCAAGTTTTTATTAAAAGTGGAATTATAAACATCAATAAATTCTAATTCAAATTGAAAATATTAGTTTGCTAGCCCAATTGACGAAAGAATCCACATGGAGTGGATTTAGTTCACTTGCAAGTATCTATGATGCACAGATACGATATGTGTATCGGATACGACACGTATCCGGTATGTCAACACCTTTATTTTTAAAATAATAGGATACGATATGTGATAGATACGTCATATATGAATAATGAAAAATGTACAATAATTTTTACAAACATAATAAATATATGATTGTTAATATGTGAATCCAAATTTTCCAATTATAGACCAATTATTTTGGTAGTTAAAACCTTGTAGCTAATGTTAATGACCAATTTAAAAACCAATTCATCATTAAAACTATTTTAATTATCAATTTAGAGACCGATTATAATTTTTTGAAACTATTTTAGTTGTCAACTTGGTCATTATATAGTGACTAATTATTTTTTGTCACTAAAATTGATTACTATTCAAAGATTTTATTGTAGTGTACTACTACTTTATAAATTAAATACTTCATTGATAAGTATCGCTAAAGTATCCTAAAGTATCGGACACGATACATGTCGAATACTGATACATGACCAAAGTTGAAGTATCCGTACATCATAGACAAGCACTTTAAACTTTAACAAATCAAAATTCTCGAGAAACGATATATATATATATATATATATATATATATATATATATATATATATATATATATATTTTTTATATATATAAACTTTGGTAGTGAAAGAATGAGAAAAAGAAAGGAAGTAGAGAGGAATAGTTGGATACGTGGTATAAATTCAAAAGAAGAGAAAGTAACATAGGCTTCATCGTAATATTTTGTATGCAAAGAAGAGAATAAAAATGTAAACAACATAATTAAAAATACGATAAAATAATGTATTATGTTATAAATATTCGGATATATTGTCTGATTTCAAGCCCATAACCAACTATAGTAATAAAGAACTACTAAAATTAAATAAATAACAACTTATTCAAATTAAATATTCTAAGAACTGTGTATTATATCTAAATCAATCTAATTTTATTTGTATTTTGTTTTTCATTTATTCTAACAATATTTGATTTGATAGAAAATACATTTTATGCCTAATTAATATTCATTTGCTCCAATAAGAAGAGTAAAGTAACAACAACTGTGTGAGGTGTGGCTTTCAAAGCATGGCCATTGAAGCAGTCGAAAAGTCACGTTCGGATGACTTTAGTGTGAATGAGAGACAACAAAATGGCACCTCCAAGCATTTCGCAACCACACAAAGCACGTTAGCAAATCCAAATTATTTATGGATATAAATAACCAATTTACTTCTCCCTAAATACATTTGTCTTTGAATAAAACAAAATCAACATGAAAAAATTGCTAATAAATGTATTTTATTAGTTTCCCAAACTTAATGTTTCGGGGTAGGGGCCAAGAGCCTACTAAAAGAACCTCTTCGACTTGCGCTGCCTTCCTCCACTCCTGTAACTTCAGCGAAACCCACTCCTTAGCTCGATCGGTTGGGGAGACGATCGGGGTACCTGTCTAAAGTACTCCGATGCTTAAGTCAGAAAGGGCCGATCGGTGTATAAGAATATCTGCTGTAATAAATGCGAAATTAAGATCCTCACCAACCTACCTTTGGGCTCTATTTATAGCTTTCGACATGGGCCTGTAATTAGGGTTTCTTAATCACGGCCCAATGACCCTCTAATGAAGATTATAGACTCGTTAAATCGTTAATTAATGACTTAAGTTATTTAACCGTGCGACCGATGGCCGCTTGGCTGGGTTAAAG
>Ga0214544_1008008_pt1 | contig 18035 bp, 5 predicted proteins | sample CNSS3metaG_FD_160074 | JGI IMG/M metagenome (GOLD analysis project Ga0214544, IMG submission 160074) | Root nodule microbial communities from cowpea collected in UCLA plant growth center, Los Angeles, California, USA - CNSS3 | ecosystem: Host-associated > Plants > Roots > Nodule | place: USA... | reverse complement strand
GAGAATAATAAAGAAAAATAAAAAAAAATATATATATATATATATATATATATATATATATATATATATATATATATATATATATATATATATAAATAAAGGGAAAACATTTGCTAATTTTTATTTAATAGGGACTGAAATAAGAATTTATTTAATATTTTTGCTAGTTCGGGAATTTTGAAAGTGAGACCAGTTATTTTGGAGAATTACCAATTTTAAAAATAATCTCGTCATGTGATAAATAATTTCATACAGAGGAATAAAAAATATAATATTAAATAAAATTAATTAAAAGAGTATTTTAAAAAAAAAAGATAAACAAGGATATATGGTTGAGTGAGTGGGAATGGCAATGTATTCCATTCAATTAAAAATAAGTATACTCTTGACTAGTTTTTTGAACAAAAGAAATACTTACTTTTTAGAGAAAAAAAAGTCCTAATCCATTAAACTTATGTGTTTGGGTAAGTAAGTTAATTAAATATATTTTTGATAAACTTTTCAAGAGAGTTTATTAAAAATCATTTCTATAATCTACATAGTTAAACATATTTAAGTAATTACAAAGCTTCCTTCAGTTATTACTTATTTTCGTAACTTATGAATTTTCTCTGTTAAATATAAAAATTCTTCAACTGCAATTTTGAATATCAAAATCTTGTCCCTTAACAAGGAAACATAACATTGAAGGGATAATAATCTCAATTAGAAGAATAAATAGTAGTGCAAGTGAGATTTAATTAATAACAACTATATTAAACTTCAATCCGTAGTAATAGAAACTATGCCAATGTTAAACAATAAATGAATTTAACGTGATTAAACATGTGTATGTTTACGTTTACAATTATATTGGGAAGTATATTTTATTCCTATGTATATATCTAGCTTTGCCTAGGTCGACGACTACATTAAGAATATTTTATTTCTATGTATATATCAAATTTTACATAAAATTGTTTATATAGCAAAATAGATAACCAGAAATTATAATACTAAGCAATACGAGATTAAATTAAGTATCATAATACTAATAATTCTTTCATTTGAAGTTTGATTTACATTACCACCTAGTGTAGTGTATTCATCATCAATTTTTTTGAAGGTCAGTTGAGACAATTTAATTGTTGTGACAATCTTAATCAACATATCAGCTCAATTCTCTACACTTGAATTAAATATAAAAATGTAATTTGTTGTACTCAAATACCAATTTTATATGGACATACACTACTACGAAGTATTTTAATTTTGTATGTTTTACAAAGAATTGTTTATAACAAAATAAAAAATCATCTTACAATATTAAGTGATATAAGACTAAATCGAGCTCTATAATATTAACCATCAAATATATTAAACCCGTTATGTATTAAAAAGAAAATATAAACTCAAAAAAATGTGTAACTTTAGATAAATGTTTAAACATATACTTAAACTAACTTTGCATTATTAAAAGAAATTACATAAAGATACTTGTTGAAATAAAAAAGATAAAAACACTTTAGATTTTATCCCAATATAAAAAGAGGCAATAAACTACTATTTCTGATGTACAGGTTTCAGAATGATTACTCTTTCCTTTTTCTTTAATCAAATCAAGAACACACGTGAGTTCCATTTTACTGAAAGAGAATCTGACCAAGTATTATTATGCATTTCTGTTTGTCCAAAAGCAAAGTTGCCAAGACAAACAGTGCTTATGTTTTCATCACATTTACAGAGAATCAATACCAGAAATTATGTAAGACTAACCTTTTTTCTGCACTCACCTTTTTATACATAAAAGAAAATATTTAAATATACTTTTACTATTTAAGTTACGAAATTAAATTTTTTTTATCTCACACTTTAATATATTTTTGTTATAAACTCAAAAAAAAAAAATTCTTTTCTTCTTAAGTGTTAAATAGTATTTGATACTCACATAAAAAATATTGAATTATGTGAATAGTTCATGCGTCAATATGAGATGTCGGTCAAAAACATTTCACGCAGATAAATTATATCTATTTATTTTTTGAAAATAAACTATATAAAAGTTTAATAAATTTTAATTTTACATAAAAATTTAAAAATTAAAAAAAAAATTCTTTAATGTTTATTTGGAAGAACATAAACTAAAAAATGATATGAAGAAAATATTTTCGAAATGATTATGATTGATTATAATGATTTTGGTCTGCCACTCCCCACCACTCCCACTGACACCGCATTTGGCAAATTAATCCCTGCTGCTTCTTCTTACAATTCCATTGCCCTTTTTTCAAAATCAATTGTTCTATCCAAAAACAACATCATTCACACATAATTATACAACATGTCCCTTCATTTATATATTTTATGCTTCATCACTTCCACTAAGCTTGATTCAATTTCTAGAATGGCATAAACTTTTCCACTAACAACATTTAAGAGAGAAAAAAAATTCTGAAAGATTGATTGTACAGTGGAGAATCCTGCTTAGCCCCATTACCATTGAAGATATAGATGAATATATATGTGTGAATCTATTTATATTCTATACTAGATATGCTATAATAACAATAAGCTTGAAGATCTAATGCTACAAACTTTGTTGCTTTGTCCCCGTACAACGGGACACCTCTTGTACCCTAAAGTTCATTCAAACTTCTAATCTTTATAACAATTCCTGAATTTGCATCCCAACCACACATAATGGAATTAAATATTATGTAATGGGAATTAGATCAAAGGAAAGGTGGAAAATGGAATTAAAGACTGCATAATTTTGATGGTCAAATTGCACACTTCTGCTATGGTTCAAATTGTTAATTGGCAAAAGATGATTACAAGTGTTTTGACATGTATCATGTGTGTTCTTTATATGATAATTAAAAACTAATTAGGGGTTACCATAAATTTTTTGTTCTATACATGCAAAGAATACGAAATTAAACATTACTCCACATTTAAAGGCAAGGATATGAATGATCTTGATTATGGAATCAGAATGAGCAAAAGGGGAAAAAGTTTAGTGAAAAAGAAAGGGGAGTGTTTGTTATTCTTTGCATTAACTTTGCTTTTGATGGGAATTTAATGATGGAGGTTACGAAGATATGTCAATTATATTAAAGTAATGGAGAAAAATGTCAGAAGTTTCACATCCAGTAGGATAAAACAATTTTATAGTATATAAGTAAGTGAAAATGCTGATAAAAAAAAAAGTCAAAAACATCTCTTTACAAGTCGGTCTTGTGGAATTGAGTTAAGGTTGAAATCTACTTCTAGCATGACATGGTATCAGAGTCATACTTAAAGTCTATCCTAACAAGATTTGATATTTGTTCAACTTATTGTGTCATCCTTTATCGAAAAGTTTATTATTTTGTTGGACATGTTGTTTTACCTGCTATCAGACCACTTATCAATGTCTAGTCTCACACTCCATATATATATATATACCCTGGCGTGAGAGGGTGTGTTGGAAGTTCCACCTCATTTAGAGATAAGACAATTTTATAATACAAGTAGATGCAAACCTCATCTTATAAACTAATTTTGTATAGTTGAATTAAACTTAAAATCCACTTGAAAAAACAAAGCTACAAGATCTAGAAGCCAATAACAACTATATGAAACTAACACACCATTCAGAAGACAAAGGCCTGCAAAAGTTGAAGTCTATGACTGTGGAAACCCTAGGTAACTCATTAGCTTTTATTATAAACTCAAATATGTAGTTTTTGGTTCAAACACAGTGTAATTGAAAGACTAGGGCTTTGCTTTTGGCCAGACCAGTCCACAGAAGAAGAAAGATTGGTACCCTCTTTTCACCATACATACCATTTACATTGTTATGAAAGCCGAACATAAGACCTCAATTTCTCTTTTAGAAAACAAACATTGACAACAATACGTAATTGTTCAATATATAGGTCAAGGTTTTAGGTTGAGTAAGGGCTTGCAATTTTCAAAGTACCCTTCACCAACTTTGCATAGGTCATTGTAGACAACAGAGGCTAGCTAGAAAATTACACAATGAGTGAAGTGATCGGGTTGAAAGAATAGGGTGTGTGTGTATAAATAATTGAGAATGGATAGAAGCTTCACTAATTAATGTGTGTTACATTCACAAAGTAACAAAACTAGTTATTTGATTATTTCTTAATTGATTATATGGTGTTTGAAAATCCACTTGAAAGGAAATATTGCACTACTTTTCAACCATATGCATGTGACTGCTAGATTGGATTCATTATTATTGAAACTTAAATCCAGACAATTTTTTAGTTTTTTAACCAAACTATATAAAATATTATACTTTCTATAGAAGTTACACTCTATAATTGACGGTAAAATTCATTTTTTATACGAGTTAATTAGTAATTGATGTTGAAATTCCTCACTTATTGATTTGGAAATTCATATATTATAACGTAAAAAAACTTCATAATGAAGTGAGAAATAACACAACAAGAAAATTATCAAATAATAATTAATTTTATGACTAAAAAATATGTTTAGAAATCAATTTAGAAATCAATTTTTTAATTAGAGACTAATTTAAATATCAATTCTTTTGGTAATAAAAATTTAGATAACTAATGTTACTAGCCAATTTAAATATCAATTAATAATAAAAACTATTTTAATTACTAATTTAGAGACCAATTATAATTTCTTGAAACTATTTTAGTTATCAATAGTTTTTAATATATGAATTGGTTATAACAATTAATTATTTTTGTTCACTAAAATAAATCATTAATCAAGGATTTTTCTAGTAGTATAATATAATAAGTATATGAATAAATAAGAGATAGGAATGTGGTGTGTTTTATATTTTTTCATGATAATAAAAAATAATAGAATTATTATTGTTATTATAATTATGAAATTAAATATAAATACTTTTATAATTTTATTGTAAATAATTTTTATTTTTTATATAGATAGTTTTATAATTAAAAAAACATTAAGCTTAGAAACCGGTCAAATTAAATTTAAAAAATCTGTAAAATTAATCAAATATTTATTTTAATTTTATAAAAATATTTAAAGGACAAATTCAAAAAATAAAAATATCTTTATATATGGTATAAATTATAAAGATTTTAAAACACAATTTTAGTGATTCGTAATTTTCTAAATATTTTCAAAATGTAGTTTAAATTTATTATTGTTTTCCGTAAAATAAATAAGATGTATATTAGCAAATGTACATACACTAGTGTTTTAGACCGTGAATTATATAAGATAAATATTTATTTTAATACCATTCAAATTCATAATACACAACTATTTTAAATATAATAATATAATTAGGATGTTTTCATTATTAACGATTTCTTCTTCTTCTTCTGAAAAAAAAAAAACTATTGAACTTTAATTCAGAGAAAATAAAAGAGGGCGAGAAAAATTAAGAATATAAATAAAGATAAAAAAAAAGGTAATTTAAGATGGTTGAGATAAAAAAAATATGAATATTAATTTAGATAATGTTGACTGACTATCAATAGGTATGTAATAAAATACATCTTTAAACAAAAAATTGGGAGAACAGAACCTCAAACTCTACAAAACTGTATTTAACTTATAAACTGTCCATAATAGAATTTTCCAGTGAAAAAGAAAGGAAAATTTTGGTGGATGAAAACCATAGAACAATTTACATACTGATCCAGAACGCTGAAACACCAAATTCTTAGACACCGTATCATGAACAAGAATCTCTGATATGTTATCACCATATCTCTTCCGTCACCATGACTGTGAGAAATTAATGGTCCAGCAATAGCAACTTTCTAGGGATCAAACTAGAACAAATTAGAACAATCAATCACAAAACTCAATAACAGTTCAAACAACAGAAGAAGAAAACATGTTTAACTAGACACTGATCACAGATCATGCCAAAACAATATCCAACATGCTTACAACAAGTAGTTAGTGACCATATATAACTCCAAACATGTTTAACTTGCCGAAGAACTTGAATCGAACAAGACTCCACGACGATTACGATCATCGTGATATGAAATTTCTGCTTCACAACAAAGTAAAATCTATGAAAAGAAAGGAAGGAAGAGAAAAACACATTATTCAGTGTGGTGTTACAGTATGAAGAAGAAGCCATGAAGCTCAGAATAGATAGCGCCAAATATATACTGCTATGAACATAAGTATCAATATCAAGGTGCTATCCCTCCTGAGCTTTACAGATTCTCCCATACTCTCTGCAACCATAACCATGTTCCAAGAGCCAAACCCTGCAGAAGAACATGCATACACATACTTGATGCTGAAGACTAAAGAAAAAAAACAAATTTGAAAGAGAGAAAGAAAGAGAAGAGGCAAGAGAAGGTAGATAGACTTTGGTGGGGAAAGAGATGGAAGGGGTTATAAGACTATTTATAGGATAAAATACTCGCAATTCAGATGAAAACATAATTGGAAATTATTTTCTTTTTTTTTTTCAAAAAAAATATGTATATAATCTCGTAGCAATTGATATGTTTTAGTTAGAAAAATTGATTTGAAAAAAAAAGAAGTGAAAATGATTATTATATTAGATGGTAGAGGTTTTCTTACCTTGTACGCTGCCGACTACGATATTTGTAGTGAAAAGGTAAAATAGGGTAACGCAGATTAGGGATATGGCGTGGACTTGAGAGTTGAAACCCAGAGAGAGAGAGAGCCGCAACACAAAACCTTAAATTTCTCAGCAGGGGTAACTTTGCCGGCAAGTTACCTTACAATCAGGGTTGCCACTCACATTTTTCCAAAATATTTTCTAATATTTTTCATTTCCAGCAAAAAATTATTTTTTGACATCACTTTTAGGGTTCTTTTGAATCATGGCTACACTAGAAAGGTAAAGAGCCATAGTCTGTTACATAGGTCATCAGTTTTTTGCAGGCAAGGCAACAATCTAAGTTCAGATAATTGAATCAATGCCTATCACATGTTTGTATCATTTTTTGTATGAATGGAAATTATAGAACTTTATATGAGAGTTAATTAAAATGGTGAAATTTAGAGAAAATGAAATGTGGTTGTTGTTTGGTGATGGAAAGAGTGGTGAGGGATATGATATGATATGATATAATATAATAGAATAGAATAGAATAGTAGAGAGAGATAGGTGGGCCTTTTGAAGTTACATCAATGGTGAAGGGAATACCCTCACTAGGCCAACATTTCCTGTGGCTTTACTTTTGGGACGGGCACTGCTTCAAAAGTAATCATCATAAGTTAATAATCTCCATTAACAGTCACCAATATGGTTTCCATTTTTCATCTTCCGCTACTGCTCTGCAATCATAACCTGCATAAGGAATTCAATTTTCATTCTTATACCAATCACCTCAAGCCATTTATGTATATATTTGCATAGTTGTAGCTAGAATACAACTCACTCATGTTTCTGGCTTCATACTTATAGTGACCAAACGTGACAGACTGTTATTATGGCGGCAATGTCTTTTTCATTCTTTTAATTATCATCTATGTTTTATGTCAACATATTCACATCAAAATTTATGTATAAATAATGTTATGTCAACAAGTGAATCGTTAGATTTAGAATATACTTGAATGAATTAGTCGATTAGTCGTTGAAGTCTCAATAATAATTGATGAGTTAGTTGTTCTGGGTAGTTAATAAATTAGCCGTTATAGATAGTTAATATACTGGTTGTTATGTGCAGTTAGTGTATTAGTCATTTATAATGATTTTAAGTGAAAAGATCTAAATATGAGTCTATAAATTATACTGTGAATTCTATTAATAAACCACAACAATAATAGAGTTGAATAAAGTTTATTTCCAATTAGAGAGATAGTTTGTTTTTTACATGAATAAGTTGAACTATCTTCTAATCAATTATCTGTATATGATGTGGTAATGGTTGGGAATCTAAATGAAAATCTAAGTCTTAAATTGATTGAATAGTAATGAAAATAAGACTTATAAACTTATTGTTTTAAGGTTCTAGATTGAATGTGATGTCAATCTCTTATATAAATTGAATTTGTGTGTCGTTGGTGTTATCTCTCTAATGAATCCTCTTTGAAAAAAATTCATCAATGATAGTTTTAATAAGCATCTCAAATGAATCCACGTATCGAAAGTCTTTTTGAAGAAGAATAAAATAAGTGTGTCTTTGTTAATATGAACGACGATAAGTTAAAAGTTCTCTTAATTCTAAAGAAAAGTACCCATATAAAAGGAACACATTTTAAGAAAAATTTCCCAATACTAATTAAATAATTTTATTGTTAATTAATGGTTTTATTAATAGTGTCTTATCCAAATTATAAAGATTATTGGTTGAAAATCAAATATTGGAGACTTAGAATAAGTTTCTGTCATCATATTCTTCTTCAACAATTATTGTGTTTTGAAAAGCCAAAGGGGGCCGGCAATCTAATCTTTTCTTTATTGTAACGAAATTCCAAGCATTGAAAACCATTTTATATTATAGGTTTTATACGTAATAATTGATTATAGGACCAAGGTTTTTCTCCAATATTAGTCAATTCTTCTGATAAAAAAAATAACAGCTAGCATCACGGCTTTATATACCTTCATTTCACCCAAAAAATGGCTTTATACACATTAATTGATTTTGTTTATTAGTTTCCACAAGAAACATGATTGATCACAATCTTTACCTTTAACTACATTTGTTTTCATGGATAAAAATTCACATTAAGATTTTTTTTCTTAAGAAAAAGTTTAATATTATGATGATATTTAAAATTATTTTATTAAATATTAAATTGATATGACCTTCTAAAACTTTTATTTACAAAATAAGTAAGACCCATATGTAGTTATAATTCCTAAACCAAAATTCTCCTTTATTTTCCATAAATTTTTACAAACACCATATGTAGTTATAATTCCTAAACCAAAACACCATATTATCCGATGAGAATTTTCTTAATATTATGGTTTTCATGAAAAAGTTGAGGTTTTGTTATTAGTGTGAGCTCATCGAGAAGAAGAATGATAGGACGATGCCACAACAAATCCCATTGAAATTTGTTGAAAATGAAGTTTGGAGAAGCCGAAGGGACCTTGAAAGCATTAAGATGAAGTGATTGTGATACAAAATCTCAAAATTCTCTTTAGTGGACAAATTTTGAGGGGTCCAATTAAAACTGACAAGGCGCATTAACAGTTCATAGGATCACAAAAGTAGGGATAAAACAAAAGTGTATCTAAACCCTACAAGCCATAAAACAAAGTGTATCAACACCCTACAATTGTTATGTAAAAGTATTTCCAATAGGATAACACCTAGGTTATATGGAAAAAAATAAATGATTTTTTTTCTTTTCTTAATTTCTTTTCACTAGATATTCTTTAATTTCCATCATAAATTTTTCAAGTCCAGAGATCATCATGATTTCGATCAAATCACTAGTGCAAAAAGGTCATATTACATTGATTCTGAAGCATGTATTAGATCGGTTTTGGAACGGATCTAATATTAGCCAATGTAATATGTCCTTCACATATTAGATCGGTTGTAATGAACCGATCTAATAATTCCATATTAGATCGGTTTCAAATAATCGATCTAAAGATACTCACACAGAGAAACATCAGATAAGTTATATTATATTGGTTAAGGACGAAGTCGATCTAATATAATTGAGATCACTTAGAGAAGAAACAGACAATATTAGATCGGTTGTAACCTTAACCGATCTAATATGTGATATATTAGATTGGTTAAGGTTACAACAGAACTAATATTGCCTATTTGTTTTTTAAAGGTTTGCTTCGTTTTTGCAATTAACCAAAACCTGAAACCTGTTGCATTCAATTCAAAACCAGAACCAGGCAGCACAACAATTTATACAGTACAAAATTAAACATCAATTCAAATCCAACAATGGATTTGACCAAAATATTTCCTAAGTACATCTATTCAACAAAGAGAAGGAAACCTATCAACTAATTTTTATACTGGAAGAAGTACTTGGTCCATTCAGTCCTCACTTCATCAATCTTCTCAGATCCCAATGGTTCAGCATTGTCGAAAACCTGTAGTTCAAAGAAATCAATGCATATTAGTATCCACAACATATTATTTAAATATTTGATAACATGCTTCAAAGAGGATTCTTTTTTATTTTTTACCTCATTCCAAGAATCTTTGATAGCACCACGGGCTATGGTCCACATCTAGTACATGACATAGTATCTACACTCAAAAGTTCCTTTTTGCTTATTACACTAATATATAATGAAATTTATATTAATTAACATATGAAAAAATGAACAAATCATACAACATAAAATACAGTCAATGAAAAATTATACCTAAGGAGAAATAGATTGTTTTTTCTTAGATTCTTTATTTTTATAAAGCATTGAACATGAAGAGCAATAAATTGTCTTTCACTCTTGAGTAGAGTAAAAAATACTCACAAAATTAAAAAGTCAACATGAAAAAAAAGTTTACAAGATTAAAATGTCAATAAAACATGGATAAGCCAATCCATGAATGCCTTTTTAAAGTAAAAAAAAAAATTTATTCAATCTTTTTTATATATTTACTCAATCAAAATATAAATTTAGTATAAGAAAAGTCAAATAAGATCAAGTTCAGTTTCGAATAAGTCGAGGTGGGATCTCATGTTGAAATAAGTTAGGTTGGACCTATGGTGGCCAAGATGAGTCGTGCACAAGTCAGGTTGAGTTTGGCATGGACCAAATATGTCTAAATCAAATTCAATTTCAAGATGGAAAATATTGGATCAAGCTCAAATCAAGTAAGTTATTGAATTAGGTTCAGATCAAGACAATGTAGGTGCATATTGTGTTGAGTTGAATCAAGTCCAATTTGGACATAGTTGAGTCAAGTGTAGGGGTGAACATCGCTAGGTTAGTGTAGGATTCTGATACAAATTAATCAATCCAAATTCAAAATTTTAAAATCCACATCCGACCATTACATTATTGGCTAAAGTGATTACAGTTTACTCCGGTTTCAACTAAATATGATTGGGTTATTCGATTGGAGTCATGATAAGTGTCTAGAATAAGTAAAATTTCCATATAAACTTGACACTTATCATACTTTAATTTATCATATTTTGTAAGTAAATAACTCATTTTGGCTTATAATTACAGAATGAGGTATTAAAAAGAAGAAAAATAAGAAATTGATGATTTTTTTATGATTTTGCAGCAATTTCTTGAAGAATTAAAAATGATGCAGTCGAGCCCCAAAATGTGCGGTTGAGCTCTAGTAAGGAGGTCAAGGAATGACCCAGAATATGACTTTTGGAGCTGAGCCACAACAAAATGGTGAACAACACTTAAGGCAGTGCATGACTGAGCTATGAGATATGTGCTTAGCACTTAAGGCGGTGCATGGATGAGCCACAAGATAATGTGCTCAACACTTCAGGCAGTGCATGGTTGAGCCACAAGAGAATGTGCTCAGCACGTAAGACGGTGCATGGCTGAGTCACAAGAAAATGTGCTCAGCACTTAAGGCGGTGAATGGTTGAGCGCTAAAAGTTGGGTTGAGCACCGTCCAAAAATTTCTATAAATAAAGACCTTGGATTCTCATTTCAAGCATTGAGTGGATACTCCACAATATAGCAGTAGGATAGAATAGGCACGAGGGAGGTGCTCTTAGTGTAGATCTTATGTGTAGATGCTGCTGAAATTGTATTGTAATATTCTATGAGTAGTTGAACTCCCTCATGTCCAGGTTTGATGTAATCAATTCTGATTCTATTCATGTCTACTTATTGGGTATTTATCTTTGCTTTTGTTCAGTTGTTTGTGGTTTGATTTATGCTTAATGATGACTTAATCACTCATCTTATTTCATGGGTTTGATTTGAGTTGGAAGATTAGTCTCAACTTGTGTGAATGAATTGACGACTCATCCTATTTCACCGGTTGGGATTGAGTTGAAAGATTGATATCAAATTAAGGTCCAATCAGTCATCATACCTATATTGGTGCTGATTCAGTAGTCAAAGGGGATGTTGAAGAAGAGAGTTTTGTACATTAAAGCAAAAATTTATTTTACCAAAAATTGAGGAATCACACTGGATTTGAAGTCCTTAGGTTCTAATGTATCAGGGATGAACCTAGATCTTCATAGAAAAAGTGACAAAGGTTAATTACACATATCTACAACTTTTCTTAATAAATTTTCACGAGGAAATATTAACAAATTTGAACCGTATTCTATAATAAATATAAGTTAATGCAACCACATGAATACTACAATGTTTTAAGCCGTTAGAATGTCTAGAAGAAGAAAGAAAACGCTGCATGAGGTTATAATATAAAATGATTTTATACAACGGCGGCAAAGTTTATAAAAAAAAATCTATTTTTAAACAAAATTTAAAAACTTGTTCAATAAAGTAAACAGATAATAATTATTTAATTTATGTAAATTTTCATAAAAAATTGTATGTTTAATACAAATAATTAATTTATTATAAGAAATACTAAACTTAATATTAAAAATACTTATAAAATGTTATTATAAGATTAAATATTACATTATTCTATTACAGTGTAATGGAAACTGTTGGAACATACGTAAATAATGTTTCACAATAAAATTTTTAGTTATAGACATGTTAATAACGATACAAAATTCGTTGATAAGATATTAAAAATAAATTTTACCGATAGATCATAAAATTCATTAATAATAACTCATAATTAAAAATTTATCGACAAAATTCGTCGGTAACTATTAACAGTCTCAATCCATTGATAAATATTTGTCAATATTAATTTATTTGTAATTATTATTGATGAATTTTGACAACCACTAAAATCTATTAATAAATACTAAGGTAAACACAGCGCTATCGCGCTTGTATGTATGCATTTTTTGAATTATATTTATAATTGATGATATTGTAATGTTATAATGAACAAAATAAAAGTATATTTATAAAAATTAAAGTGATATTTATGGAGAAAATATGAGAAAAATAACTATTAATGAATAGTAGGAGAAAAAAGAAGAAAAAGATAAGTAAATAGTTTTATAAAAACTTGTAAAATTAACCGTTAATTTTTAAAAATTTAATAAATAATTAAATTGTAAAGGATAAAGTTGGAATTATGAAATGTGGACACAAAAGAGGGAATTCCTTTATATATAATTATAGATTACAATTTTGTTTTTTTTTCCTTCATCTTCCTTTTTTTTCCTACTTATTCTTTTTCCTATTTCAACACATGTTAATGTTGAATTCGATATCTATGAATATTTTTATCGATAATTAAAATTTTAATATTCGTTAGTAAATTTTAGTTTTATCGTTGAATTTATTTCTATTAGTAAACTTTCATCAATAATTATGAAAATTCTTATAGTGTTTATGGTTAAAAAAATTCATTGGTTAAATTTAGGGATGAAAAAATAAGTTAGTTCATGAGTTAATTTTTGATCCATTCCAGTTTCGTCAAAACTTAGACAAGCCACATTAACTTACCTACTAAAAGAGATTAAAAATTTGGTTTATCTTTTCAATGGATAGATTGACAAATTGAGAGGCTATCCCATAAATTTTTTTATTTAAAAAAAGAAAAATATATATATATATATATATATATATATATATATATATATATATTAAAAATATTTAAATATATATATACTTTTTATTTTTTAATTAATTAATGTCTCTAATCAAATAATTAAAAATATTAATATATTTTACATGTTTAATTATTTTATTATAATTAATAGTTGAAAATTAATTTATAACTAACTAGCGAAAACATTTTTAATTTCATAAAAATTATAATCTTTTAAACTGTTCTCCTAAATTATTTTATTTTAATTTTAAAAGAATGACAAGCAAATTAACTCATTCTAACTCATATTTATCCGTCAATTTGACATAAATAAATAAAAAATGGACAGACAAATTTTGGTAGGTTCACGAGCGATGATCCACTTTGCCGTCGATAGCTGAAACATAATTAAGAACATTTTTCGAATATTTCGTTTTGCCGTCGATAGCTGAAACATAATTAACAAGAAAAGAAATTGTATTGTTTGTATTTCTGCTGCGTTTAGCGTTAAAGCCACGGATTTGTAGGGACTAGCAGAGTACTAAATAGTAAATAATCTTCGTCTTATTTCACTCATTTTATCATTTTTCAAACACTTTTAAAGATTCTTCTACATCAACACATGTTCCTAGTAATAATGAGACAAGAGACTTAATATTTTTACAATTTTATATTTCTTTTATTGTTTTCTTTTTGTTTCAAATTGTAATTTGAAGCGATGATTAAATTATCTTAATTGGAGAAAGTTTAGATTATTTATATTTCTTGGATAATAAATTTAGTGTAATATGTTATTATATTTGTGTGGTGTAATATATTGTTTTAAATAGAGAATATAAATATATGTCATTTAATGAATATACTTTTTATTTCTCTTATTATTAATTAATTTTACTCATCGCGTTAAATTTATCTTACTTTTACAATTCTTTAACACATGAAATTGACATATATTTGGAGTTACTATTTATAACTAGTTTTGCATTGCAACTCTTAGTAACATCTGCTCTTAGTTAAGAAAGAAGTTATGGATTTTTTTGAAATCAAAATACTTTGTAGGTTAAAAAATCTTATTTGTCTACATTAAATTTTCGAATACTTTACACTTAACAATGAGAGTGAGTGCTGGGTGAAAGTTACGACGATCGTTACTTTTTATTTTATAACACATTTATTTATACGAGATTCTTAGTCTGCAATTTGATATTTCATTTAGATTTATGATTTACGTTCCTTTTTATATCTTTTAAGTGAATTGAGTTTCAAAATTTGTTAAAAGAGGATTAATATGATCATTTCTATTAAGTTGATATTAACATGTTTAGAATTGTTATGTGTTGATTTATACGCTACTTTGGAATTCTTATGTAGTTTTTTCTCTCTTTCTATTTAATGAAACTTAATTGAGTAAAAAAATTAAAATGAATCATAAGTCTAAATATAAAAATTAAATTATTAATTAAATCTACTTTATTTTAAATTTTACTAGAAAATAATACATAAAAATTAAAAAAATAGTAAATTTAGTCATTAGTTTAGACACAATAATTAAAATATCTTAAATTTTAATTTTTTTTATTTGAATAAAACAATTTAATTTCTGTTTTACTGTTTTACGGTGAATCAAACTTTACTTTTTTTTTTAGTTTTACTTAATTTAGCTCAACTTATAATTTAGGTTTTAACTTAACCTTTGACCTAGAACAAGTTCACTCTAATATATCTTTAACCTATCAATATTACAAGTTAAGTTAGAGAAACCACAATACATCAAGAAAGTTAAAAACTCTAACCTTATCAATTTTTTAACAAACTGATGGGTCGATCTAAAATCATAATTCACTTTAACAACTTTATTAAGGATTTGGGTTATTATTATTAAGTAAGATTAAAATATAATGTGAGTGTTTTTCTTAACCATTCAACAAACATTAAAGTAGTTATTATCTCTTTTAAGGAATATTAACTTCTTTCATCTGGTTTAATAATAAAAAACATGTAAGAAAATTTATTTCGATATGGACAAAGGTTGTTAACTTGTTTTATACTTTATCTATTAATATTGATTCGAACCATTTTATGAAAATAAGGGATACATGTCTAATCAAAAGATTTGTTAGGTGTTCTTAATTTTTTTTATAGATGCTTTGAATTTTTCAAGGATACATACCGAATCAAAATATTGGTATTTTATATTGATGTTGTTTTTATGTCCCTCACAATTAGAAAAGGTGATAATAGTCTTATGACATATTTTAACTGAATATATATATATATATATATATATATATATATATATATATATATATATATATATATATATATATATATATAACCAAAAGATGTTGCATATTCTTTTAATTAGTTAATAAAAATAATTATGATTAGAATGTATCTATATTTTAATAGAGGTAATTAAGAACAAATTTAATAAAGATAAAGTTTTAATTATTTTTAAGAAAATTTAGTATATTTTAATTAATAATAATAAATTATTAGGTATATTTGCATTTGTAATTATATTTAAAACTTTAAATAAATATATCATGGTATGTCTATACTTATTTTAATTTAGAGTTTAATAGTAACTATACAATGTCAGAAATGATCGTATTATCATGTATAAAAAACTCAAATAGTATAATACTTTATTAAAAAATAAAAACTATTTTTAACATTTAATAAAATAATACAATTCAATTAAAAATATTCAACATTAAAAACTTAATTATATTAAATACACGTTATGAAAATTAATTTTTTTAATATGTTGTTTTTATCCTGGCCATACTCTTTGAGGTGAGTCAGTGATCTCTGAGAAAATGGACTGATAGTCCAACTCTCAAGAGAAACCAAATAAAAGATCCATCTACAAAATATTCTCCAATATTTATAATGTTAATAAAATATTACGAATAAAATATTTAATATTAAATAATAATATAACAAAAAGTTAATAATAATTAATTATATTAACTGAACTTAGGTGGGATCAAGTAATCCGAATTTCATATTTGAAAGTGAATTTTGTTAGGCTTTGACTCATTTAGACCGAATATTTTATAACTATGATCATGCACCATAAATCTAACATATGTTACAGTATCTCTTTAATTATAAGTAACAATTATTTATTTTTGAGAGTAAAATAATATAGTTTAGTTTTTAAAAAGATAAAGTATTATAATAGGTATTGAGCAGAATGAATATAGACCATTCAATTTCAATCATTGGGATTTGGTTTGAAATTGGAAGCATCAATGTTGAAAACAGTCATAAGATTTGGATATTGATTATCAAAATTAGTGTTTGGATACTTCCAAACTATAATTATTTTGTTGTTTGTTGATGATGTATTACCACTTAATTTGTTTTTCTTTTCTGCGCTTTGACAAAATTGTGTATAAAGTAATAAGATCTTACAACAAATATTAATCGTACAATCATTCATATCTATATTTAAAGCAAGTCACAATATAAAGTCGGTTGAAGATTCTTTTTTTTTCTTTAATTTTTCTCCACATTTTTAAAAAACAATATATCCAAATGTACAGATGATTGATAATATAAAATTATTTAAACATTTCTTTTTTAGTCTTGAAAATATAATTACATCCAAGAAAGTTGAGAATGCATAAAAAAAAATGCAATAACTGAAAAAACATCACTCAAGCAATCAAGATATTGATCAGAAGTTGAATTAGTTTAGACAATATATTTTTCAATTGGTTAAACATTAGAAAACTTAATATTTTAGTAAGATAGAAATATTTTAGAGTAAAAGAGGAATTATTTAAAAAAAAAATCCGCTAGAAACTATCTTCACTCGATCATGGTCTCACTAGTGATTTAAGAAAAATATGAGAAACAACTTTAAGAAAAACGAAAATCAAAGTAAAAAAATAACTTGAACTAAAGAAAAAAAAAACAAAAGATTAAGGGTTTGTATGGATTGAAAGTAAAAGCTAGGATGTGAAAAAGAAAGTGTTAGTTTTCAAGAAAAAAAGTGAAATAAAAAAACGAAATTTCTTTCTTTCTTTTCACTTTCCGATTGTTCTCTTTTAATCTAGGTAATTCAAATTTTCTCTCTCTTTTTTTTTTTAAATTATTCCTTATTTTTTACTCTTTACAAAAAAAAAAAAAATTGAAAAACAAGTACTAAAATAATTTGGCAAGCAAACCCGACTTATAGGGTTGGTTCACCCTAGGTTGAGTTAAGAGAAAGTTAGTTCAACTTTGTTCACTTTTTTGTGTTAGAAATTTTATAACTTGATTCGACCTACCACAAATTAGTGGGTTAATAAGTTGACTCACTTATGAATATTTCTTTTTTACAATTTATTATTATTATATATATTGTTGGAAGGGGGAGCCTTTCATCCATAAATGAAGAACAGTTTTGATGATGTCTACTGATCTAGGATAAAACATAGCTTGGTCCAGTTAGGATATGCATTAGGCAATTAGCTTCTCTTTATCAAA
>Ga0214544_1008006_pt1 | contig 18037 bp, 6 predicted proteins | sample CNSS3metaG_FD_160074 | JGI IMG/M metagenome (GOLD analysis project Ga0214544, IMG submission 160074) | Root nodule microbial communities from cowpea collected in UCLA plant growth center, Los Angeles, California, USA - CNSS3 | ecosystem: Host-associated > Plants > Roots > Nodule | place: USA... | reverse complement strand
AAAACTTGTAAAATTAACCGTTAATTTTTAAAAATTTAATAAATAATTAAATTGTAAAGGGTAAAATTGGAATTATGAAATGTGGACACAAAAGAGGGAATCCCCTTTATATATAGTTATAGATTATTCACTTTGGCTCCTAAATGTTTTTTAGTAAGTATCCGATATTTTTTAAATAGAATTAATGGTCTTTTTATGAAATTAATGTTTTTCAAAATGTCACCTGTCAATTTTTTTTTATTAGAACTCATTTATTTGTATTTTTTTTTTCTCTTTCCATCTTTTATCTCTTCCGGTTAGGGATGATATATGGACGAGTTTCGCTATCTCATACCTATCTCCATAGAAAAAATGCATCTCATTTTCATACTTAAACTCTACGAGTGTCAAACTTTATCTCATGCCCATCCCACTAGGTAATGGGTATATCTTTTCATACATATACCTATACCTGTTTTCTCAATGTTTCAATATTAATTAATTATTTTATATAAAATAATAATAAAATAATAAAACATTGTGATAAAGACAACATAATATATCTAATATTCAATATTAATAGGATGACTGTTTCTTAGATATAAAATATTTAGAAAGAAATTATAGCTGCATACATATCAAATTAAAGTACCAAATAAAATTTCATGAAAACCAAAACATTTATTAAATTTGCAAATATTAATAAAACCTAACTGATTAAATTTAAAAATATTTTTAAGAAAATATAAAAAGAAAACAAATATTCAAATTAAAATATATTTTAAATATTTCTTTACTTCAAGTTTTTAAATTATAATGAATCTATTTTTTTATACACTAATAAAATTATAATACATTACGTGATCAAAATCACGCAAAGAACAAATATGAAACTAAATAATAATAAAATTTTAACATAGATTATGTATCTTTTGAAATTAAATATATGTTGGATGGTTATAAAAATATATTCATGAAAATTACATTAAATTTTTATATTATAGCAAATAAAATTTATTTATACAATTAGAGTGACAAAATTACAACATGATTAAAATGACTTATAAAATAAAAATTAATTATATAAAATATATCAAAATAGTATTCTAGATAATAAAAATAAACAAATAAAAATATTAAAAAAATTATTAAATGTGTATCTTAGAAACAATTTGAGAGACTATTGAATAAAATTTCACATTTTTTTTTACAAATATATAATTAAGAATATAGTTAATAATAGCGAAACAAAAATAATTCTTCAAATGAAACAAAAATTAATCATAATAAAGTAAAGATGATAAATTTTTTATGTTACCTAGTAAAAGAATTGAGACTCTTAAAAATATATATATTGTGATGGAAATTAATTTAATGACAAACCAACAATTAGAAGAAATAAAAAAAAGAAAATATATATATATATATATATATATATATATATATATATATATATATATATATATATATATATGATTGTCCTTGGTTCCTTTAGATTTTTTAACTGATCAATAGTTTAATTAGAACTAAAATTTTCAGTTTTTGTCTTTGTCTTGAATGTACATAATCATATTATCGGCAAGACATCCATATTTCATTCTATTAATGTACATATATTGATTTAGTAAGTCTTCACAAGTTTTCATTGCATTGTTATAGAAAAACAACCGTATTGTCATGTTTTTATCTTCATAGATAATTTTCCTTTTATCATTTTTATAAAATAAATATGCTTTTTTATTCTTCATCAATATACTTATTTAAAAAAAATTAACAATAAAAAAGATATGATAATCAATCACATTTAAAAACTGATTATGAAAAAAAATTGATGATGCTAATTTTTTTTATATGATGTATAAAATCTTTTAAGATACCAAATGTATAAAATATATAAAAATATATCAAAGTTTTTAAAAAATATTTTAAATTATATATCAATTAATATATAAAAAAGTGGAAAAGGAGTGGTGAAGGCCCTCCTAGTTTCCACTAAGCTCCGCCATTGACCATAACTTAATCCTTTTAAAGATTTGTTTTTCAATTTTTTATCTTTTAATGACCAAGACGCACAACCATACATCTAAATGATAAGGTTCAAATTTATTAAAAGGTAAATTTTAAACTTAATTTAACCTCATAAAATCATATGTAATATGAGATTTACGTTTATTTATATATTATAAATTGGTATTTTCTATAATAAACATAAAACTTTTAATGAAATTTATTTGTTATCACGATTAACCATATTCTAAAAGCTAAAAGGGAAATTAGTTGCCTTTATAATTGGCAACATCATTTAGATTCTTGTTTCGCTCATCTTGTTTATACAATCTCCTTCATCGCAACGATTATTATTTTGGGTGTGGGAAGTGAAGACTGTGGTTGTACAAGAAGAACTGTTTCCGTTATTTGTTTCTTACAAAAATCTCCAAAAGTTGGTACAGAAGAATCTGTTTGCACGAGCTTGGTAGCATGTCGGTACTCAATTTCGAGGTGCCGGTTCTATAGCTGCCAGATAAAACAATGATCCAAAGCAAAGGACGTCAAACTACTGTTTCATCTGTTACATTTTTTGCAATATCTGTAGCCATATAATTGATGTTAGTGGGGCATTGGATTCTACGTAGCATAAGCAAAAAGAGTAGTGAATGTTGAGAATAATTACATAACCCCACATTCCACCAATCACTGCTAACACTGTTTTTCACTTTTTCTTACCCATATTTTCCTCTCAAAGCAAAATTCCACACTTTTGCTCCAACATCTTAACACGCTCAACTCTCGACTCTTTGCGCATGCATCTCAACCTTTTTTCACCCTAAAGCGAACCAACCAAGTGCAATATAATTATATGCATATATCAAAAGAAGAGAACGCCAATTACCTCTTATTTTCTCCCAATTTTCCAACATATTCAACCACGAGTTACAATTACCACTTGTTAGATTTATAGACAAAGGAATATTATTATAAAAATATAACATCAATGAGACCTGAGTCTAAACACATCAGAAATTGATACTATTCTCAATCAAAAACCTTAACAATGAATTTATGGGTCATTATCCTTATATAGTGCTCTACTTTCTCATTTCTAATCAATGTGAGATTTAAACTTACATTTGAATTTCTAACATCTTTCTTTCATATTAATATGTGAGAATTGACCTATAACATTCGAGTTCTTCCTATTAAATTTTTTAATCTTTATAGAAATAAAACACTTCTCTCCCCTTATTTAATAGATGTATCTATTGTAGCAAAATTGAAATTTGAAAGTGATTCCTCCGAAGAATATTTTCTCAAATCTTCCTATACATCCTTAACATTATCAATATCAATTGTACTTTGTATATGACATGCATATATAAGTTAGTACAACAAACTAAAAAACAGAAAAGTAAGACTAATACTTTCATTATACCTTTTTACATATATATATATTACTTTTTAAAAATGAATCAACCCATCTGATTAATTAACATATGTTTTCATGAGCACGTTGACATTTCTTGACTTATTAAAATGAAAAGGTTAAAGTGACTCACTTTTCTTACCAGTATGGAGTAGTTGAATCTAAATAAGTTAAGTTATCTCTTTTTATCAACTCTACATACTATTAATAGGCATTATTTATTTTTTAAAACAACTAATATTTGATGTAATAATTATATATGTATATATTAATTATAGTACTATAATACAAAATACACTATCTATATAAATTCTCGGTTAGTAAATAAAAAATAAGATTGAGATTTTATATTATGAAATATATGCGAAAATATATTATTATCATTTTTATATTGGTATATTCTTATGTTAAAAAAATAAGTTTTATCAAACTTGAGAAGTCATCTTATTTATTTGTATTTTATAATGATACATGAATAATATCACTAAAAGAAAATGTCTCGTTAGTAATCAATTTTAGTGACTAAAAATTGTTAGTCACTATAATGACTAATTTAGATACTATTTTATAAAGTAAAAAATTATTGGTTACTAAATTGATTTTTCAAATTAGTTACCATGGTTTTGGCTACTAATGAAAATTGGTCACTAAAAATTAATTATTTAGGTTTTGACTATCAAAATGACTTAATTGCTAAATTGTTCTTTGATTAATTAGTGACCAATTTAATAATTAATTATAATTTATTTTTTTGTAATAATGATTATTTTAGTAATTAAAATTTTTTAATTTTATAAATTAATATCTAAATAGATAATTATAATAACTAACAATTTTTAACCATTAAAATTCTAAAATTATTATTAATGAAGTATTTTATCGTAATAATATATAAACTAAAGATTTAATAAAGAGAATGAAACTACGAAGGTAGATTTTAAAGATGAAAGAAAAGCCTTAAATCACATGTCCCTTCACAGTACCACTCACATATTGTCTTCAATTGTCAGACTGTACTCTGCAATATTTTCCTCAGAAACACTGTTTCCAACAATGAAACGTAGTAAACTTGTTAATTATGCAAGCTTGACCCAAAATTTCAATAATTTCTTTTCACGCGTTTTCCCTCTTTATCAACAACTCCGAATTAGGAGTGTCAAACTGAAAGTGACTTAATTTAATTTGATTTGTTATTTGTTTGTAAAGGATTATTAGCTTATTATAGTGAAATAAGTAGAAAATCTTGATTTATTAAGTTGAATTATCAGGGTTTTTTTTCATTTTATTTTATATTTTATATTTTTTATATATAAATAAAGTGTACTTAAGTATTTTCAATAATAACTACAATTAAAAGTACATCATCTCATTAATAAACAAGTAAATAACAAATTTAATTAAAACCTAAAAGCTTTTCTTTTAAAAATAAAAAATATATGAAATTTGTTTATTTGAGAACAATATTTAAGATAATGATGGTATATGTATATGGTGTGGTTTTGACGTTTTGGTTTGTTTGATGAGTTGAAAAGGTAGTTTAAAATGTTGGGATCTAAGGATGTAACGTGTTGATACTATTTGAACGTAACATTCACATATGGGACGCTTTCTCCAAATCTTCGCATGTGATTCATGAAAGGGATATTTCTTTTCCTATTAGACTGTCTTTTTTGAAACGATGTTCTTAAGAATAAGATTTCTAACAATTATTATTTTTCTTTAATTGAAATCAAACATTTAAAAATATAGTCCACTTATTTCAAAAATATATTTTCCAAAATAAAAATTGAATTGATAATAATAATACTATTGTTAATGAAAATAGTAATTTATAATGATAAAAAAATATTATAGTTTCAAGAAAACAAGTATACTCTTTTTTATTTACTATAATTGACAAAACTTTTATTTAATATAATTAAAGAAATGTTGATTGTATTTTTATGTTTTCATCTATCATATTAATAGCTGTTAAGATAGTTCTGATCTTATCTTATGAACGCATTTAGAAAGTTAGGATTTTTTTTTCTCTTAGTAAAATTGTTAACAAACTGTTAAGGGTGTGTTTGTTTTCCCGTTTGGGAGCCCAAACTCTTCTTCGTTCTGCATTGAAAGTGGTGCTAAATGTTTAACATTTTTTTTTGTGTGTATGTTTCATTTAGTCCAAAACGTTGGTTAATTTCAAAACAACTTCAATATGCTTTTCTGTTCAACAAGATTTTTCATTTCATTGAAAGAAATATAAAAAACCTAAGAATTGTGCTTACATGATACTCTAATAATTTTGATGAATAAACTTATAAATCACTTACGAGCCAAATATATGTGAATATACAAGTAATATTCTAAAAACATGTTATTTACAAAACATCTAAATTTCTAATCGAGGATGTCCAAGGGGAAAATAAGTACACCGCATAATAAAATATTATTAGTCATTATATTATTGACGTGATTGAACATCAAATAACACATTTCAATGAAATGAATAAAGAAAATAATTGCAATACTTTAGATGGTTTAAATACATCAGCAGCTACTTTAATTTTTAAAAAGTTAGCTGATTCCTAAACTAAAAGAATTGTAATTCAGTCCTTACAATTATGCAATTTTTGTACTTGTTTCCTGGAATCAATTTATGGCAACTTGAAATAAATACAAATTTGCGACAATTTTACTTGTTCTAGAGAGGAAATAATAAAAAATGTTGAAAAATCAAAGATTCAGTTGTAATTCTTTTAGTTTAGGAATCTGATTGAACTTTGTAAAATAATGTTAGGACTTCTTGATATATTAAACATGTTTATGCTTCATTAATTAATCGTGTTATATATTATTGAGAACGTTAGTAAAATATTGTTGACCGTTCTTATTACATTAAAAAAAGTAATCAATGACATGATTTATATATATAGTAAAGTAATAAATTATCACAAATTAATTAATTGTTTCTTTGTATATGATTTTTAACTATAACTTGATTCAAAAGAATTTTATTTTGAACATTATTCTTAACAATAAAAGTCTACAACAAGCAAATAACTAAATAATAAATATTAAAAGTAATAGAACATATTTTTTCAACATTATTTACATTCTAAACAAAATACCAACATTCTAAACAACATTATTTAAAAACTTTCATATTCAAGAAAGTAAATGTGCATATTGGAGCCCATGTGACTTATTTTATCACTGTGCATATTGGAGCCCATGTGACTTATTTTATCACTGTACTGCTTACAAGATCCGCAAATATCGTGCACATTTTTTTAGTTCAATTTTTACATGCATGTTAAGCACGGGCTTTTTTCTTTCACTTTTTTTTTTTCCATTAAAGTCATGGACTTTTTAAACTTTATCTGTGGAGAGATGAAATTGTGATTGAAAATTAATGGACTGTCACTTTCAACCTGGGGGCAAGAAAACAAGCTGTAACGGCCCCTCATGGACAAAAATTAGTCATAAGAAAAATGAAGAATATAGAGAAAAAAGAGTGCAGGAGAATAATTTCAAAGCTAAAATATAGCATCTACCAAGCTCAGTGAGGCAAATCCAGCTAAATGTCCATGCAAACGTACTAGAGAAAAATGTTCGGTTTGGTCGTGTCATTATGTCAATTTGTTGTTTCCCATTTTGCTTCTGTTTTTTAAAGAAATGCTAGCTAGATCATATCTGTAAAACAGCTAGAGAAGAATCTTCGGTTGGGTCCATGCATCTTTGACCTTGCATGATGGCTACAAAATTGCACAAACATAAAGATGAAAGGAGGAGGAAGTGACCACGATGCAAATCTCGTCGGCAGGTAAAGTTACATGTATGGAGAGAGTGTGATTAATTGTCATTGCTACATCAACTATAGGCATTAAAAGAATCACAAGTCCCAATAAATTAAACTCGGAACCACAACCATTAAAAGCTAATAGGAAGAATACAAGTCAAAACCACTGCAAGATCAATAATATAAACAAGACTTACAAAACTAAGAACTCAACCACAAACCTCACCAACAAGCCAAAAGGTCCACCGGCAAGCAACTAAGAGAGGATGACCCGGAATGTGCTCTTTACTGGAATATATGGATCCAGGCGCATATAATCAGCCAGGTGAAAAACAGCTTCAGGGTATTCCCGTTGATTGGTGATGCCGCAGAAGCAATAACTTGAGGCCTAAAAGAAAACAAAACAGTTGGCCTCAATTTATAACCATTCATAATCCAAGTTAATGGTGGTAGTTGGAGGAGAAAGATTTGTAACATACTTCTGCAATTTACTGAGGGCACCACAGAAGAGGGCATTGTCTGGAATGGGCAGCTCAGTCTTGTTGGTAACCTCTGGGTTGACAACCCTGACATATGTTTCTTGACCAAGGTACCATGAATCAAGGTTTTCTGTTCTGAGATTCCATACTCCTACGTTGTCAAGGGAAACCAAAATTGCAGTCCATGCTCCAGGGTAAACCTGAATGAGACATTGGAAACAAACAGATGTTAGATTATAACATTCACGAATCATGATGCTGAAGGATAGCATCAGTTAATTTTAAGGTACGTACTTGAAAACAAACTTTGAAAATGTAACAGATTGTGGAAGCTATGACAGAGAACACAGATTACATATATTAATGGAACAACTCAATTCTACATTTCATCCGAGGTTATGAGTTATGCATGACCAAACCAGTACGTCAGTCAGCTACAGGATAAACAAGAGTGATTGAGTTTACAGTTGCAGCAAAAAAGTTCCAATTTTTCAAATTCCTTGAATCAAAGACTTCCCCAGGAGCCTAAGCGAGAATGTGAAACTACTAACTATGAACTTGAGATATGAACAGCACAGAAGTTCTAGTGAAGCATTTGACAGCTTTGGAAAACATGAATGTTTCAATGATTTTAGTGTTCAATAGAGTCAGACACAGAATCTAAGATAAAATACCTGAGCTGTAGTGCGAGCTATTCCATCCCACTTGTTATACGTGCCCCTGCTATTCTCAGACCAATCACCATAATCCATCCTGCAGGCAGCAAATCGAGTTGTGTTATTGGTTCCTGAAACAAATGGAACTTAAAAGATAGAGAATTAGTTTGTACCCGACTACAAAAAATGCATATCCACTCATGTGATAAGTATGCATCTTGGTATCATTGTTCTGCAATATAACTTCCATAAATCCTCTATAGGTTCCATTAATGATTGATGTTTCTGCACGAGGTGGTCCAGTAATAGGCTTGGTGGGAAAATCTAGCTTGTATACTCCCTTCAATTTGTACTGGTCAGCAAGCCTGATTGGAGTCGAAGGATTGACAAAAGAGATTCCACTGACGGTTGCTCGCCTCTTCCCATTAATTTTCTCAGGTAGCTTATTTTTTAGTACATAAATCTCAGTCACATTGATGGAACCATATCTGAAAGACCCTTGTGGGTTAGGACGAGCACCACTTGCTGATACATTCCATCTGCACAGTTAACAAAAGAATACACGAGTGAGAGATAAAAACTTTTAATTCTCAAATTTCAGAATCTAATCTACATATGTTCTTGTGGAATTATCATTCACTAATAACAATAATATATTAAAGTTTTATATTTGCTTTTACAAAAGCATTGAATATTTTGAGGCTCAACACTTCTGAGAATTTCTTAACCACTTAAACCTCCAAAAACAGTACAGAAAAACTTAATACCAAAAATAATTGTTGTTCAATTTGACAGTATTCCTACATACAGCACGAACAAATGAGTACATAAAATTGCAGCACAGACCTGATGGATCTTGCTTGGTTCATTGAGTAAGTTTTGTCAAATTGATCATCAGGAGCCGGTGGAAGAGGACCATGCGCCTTCCCCTTGGAATTTGTATAGCGCAAGATAGCAACTCCAGTAACTTTTTGCCAACGTGATTCATTCACAAACCTGGCACTTGCTACAATGTAGTAATCTGAACTTGCATTTTGGTCCATGGTTACAAGAAAAGAATAAGATTGCCCAACATGAATATCTAAGCTAGTGTAGTTCTGTTGCACTGTGTAAGACCCCTCTGTCTCTGCCAGAAGTAAGTTATGACTCTGGATCCTGAAATTCAGACTTGTTGATACTCCAACATTATGTACACGAAGTCGGTAAGTTTTTCCTGTTGTACATCATGTGATGACCATTAAAATCATTATATAAAAATGACATAATACCGGAGCCAAAGTCATCCAAGGAAACAAATTATAAATGGCTACAGCGGTGAGAACCACAAGAACCTTTTCTTTCCAATATCATAAACATCTACACGACAGATATAATCAACGTACCAAGTTGCGTTGGATAAACTTCTTCCTATGCACTTGTTAAGAAAAAGAAAAAGCAAGTAAAATAAATTGTTTCTCTTATAAACTAAAATTAACTTGTACAATTCATCTTTTGGAAAGTTAGAGAAGTGTGTGGAAAGTTGAGTGTATGAGTTTATTGTAGCTTCTAAGAAAAAACTGCATTCATTTTACATTTTTCTTTTATTGTAGACAAATTTATCCAAACAAAATTTATATACACCACTATAATAAGACAGACTTCGCTTGCTTTTTCCTAACTTTCTGCCCATTGTTTTCTCACAATACAGACATGCGTATTAGTCAAGGATTCCTCGTTCATACTCCAAAAGAAGCATAACATTAGAGAAACTACAAAACAAATTTAAATTAAACTTTTCTAAGAGCCTACCAGGATGGACTTCAATTGTTTCATAATCGATGCCATCAGGAACAAGTGTATCGTTATATCGGTATGGGCCTTTCCCATTGATGAGAACACCATCCGGCATGCCAAGATCTTTTCCATCATCCAGGGCCTTCCTCAAGTCCTACATTCCAACGCAGAACCAGTAACAAACAGTTTAACCCGTGTTATTATTTACTTGACTAGTATGAACTGAATTGTAGTAATGTTAGTAAAAATAGGAGTTTCCAAAAAATTCAACCATCACACTAACCGTATGGTTGCGGGTGTACCAATCTCCAATAAAAACGACAATGTCATCATATGGGGTATCAAAAGGAATCGGAATGATGGGTCGGTTGTTTATAATGAAACCCCCAAATCCACCAGCAGCTCTCTGAAGATGAAGGGAAGGGAAGTAGAAAAAGCTTCCAATTTGATCCTTTACCTGAAACTGGTAAGTCCAGTTCCACTTAGAAGGAATGGGACAATTGGTGCCAAGAACACCATCTTGCCAGGAACTCCTCCTCTGCTGAATCCCAGACCTGTCTCGAGAAAGTTCCATAAGTTGAGCTCAGTAAGCAAATCTAAGCTCCATATGAAGCTTTGAAGCTGAACAGAAAAGCAACATACCAATGAAGGAGGAGGCTCTCATCCAATTTGTTCCGAACATTGACGGCAACATTGTTGTTTGTGGTGACATTGATAGTAGGACCCGGGAATTTTTTGTTGATAGCAATGACCTGCAAAAACAATGCAGACAAGACATGAGAGGCAGCAGCAAAACCCCGTAGCTCTTTCTTCCCACCCACCTACCAAACTGTCACTGAGACAAACAAACAAACACCTCGTAACTGCACTCACATAACATAACAACCCTTCACTAACCCAAGTATTAAAATACGACATTACTATCTAGAAGCGTCCCATGATGCAGATCTGCAAGTAAAGCCGGAGATTTTAAACATACAGCAAGAGAGAGAAGAAAGAGAACCTGCTGAGGAACTCCAAGTGGAGAGGCAGTGATGTAAGAGACCTCAAAATCGTAGGAAACAAATGGATCCGCAGCGGAGGAGAGGGTGAGAAGTAAGGAGACGTTGACGAGAAAGAAGAAGAAAGCTGTGGAAGAAGACATTGTGTGGAACTTTCTGGGTTTTCTTTCCCTCAAAAAGGATTTAGAGGCAAGTTAGTTGCGTAGCTTTTTCCTTTCCTCTGATTTTACATTATCAAAGGAACTTAGAAAGAAAGAAAGAAGAGTTTGAGAGTGGTAGAAACTAGAGAGAAGAAATAAGAGGGAAGTGGGAGAAGAAGAAGAAGAAGAAGAAGCACTGTGAGGTGTGGTGTGAAAAAGGGTAAGTACGTAGCAGACACACACCCGATCAACCTCAACCAAAGATGACAGCCAGTAGCCAGTTCACACCTTCTCATTTCTTTCTTCACTACTAAATAATATACAAAACTATATTTTACAATTTAAATTTTAACTTAATATATAATTTAATATTTTCAAAATATGAGAATTTGAATTATTCTACATTATTTAAACACAAACATATAAAGGCATAAAATAAAACTGTGCATTTAGCCGTTGTTGGGACCGTAGCGTTCTTTGTTGTGTGTTGTTGTTCTATAAATTAAGAAAGGGACACAGTATATGTGCATTGGCAATTTGTTTTATTCGATTAGGAAATAAAAATAATTAATTAATTTTGGTGTTTGATGGAGGGGTCACTTTCCGTTTTGGTTTGATAGTGGCAACGCCGTAAATTGCGTTGCAACGGTCGGATCTCTGCAAAAAGCGCCACATGCTTGCCAGCCGGGAGCCATTCTTCGAGTGGGCCCATTACTCGAGGCCCAGTGGGCCCATCACTCTGCTCCGCGTAATTACCGTTTGATCCTCGCTTTCTCGTTTTGACTTACTTCAACGGTCCCTGATCATCGTCATGATGCAGACCACGTGAGTCCAGCCATGTAAAGTGCTCAATCACACCTCTATCCCTCTCAAACATTTTCTTTTTTTAATACAAATTTTTATTTTCACACCTTCTTCCTGTGTCAGTTAATTAGTTAAAACTGAAAACGGTTTTGCGACAAAGTATTCGGTAACAGAAGTAATAATATCTTTTCTGTCTTTCACTAATGCCAGATTTATCGATTCAAATTCTCCTTAAAACCAGTATTTTACAGTTTAAGCTCTTCACTCAAATTTATCACATTATAATTCACTTATTACTAATTTACTACAACAAATATAACTTTTTCACACCAGCTATAATTAAGCTTGCACAATCCAACTGTCTTTATTTTTTTTTTTATAATGAAACAAAAACGGTGATTCAGGTGATAAATAAAGGTTTGGAAAATGTGTCAGGATTTAAGAGATATCAAAAATTGAAAATAAATACCTGTAGACCAAAATGAAAATGAAAAAGTATGAACTCTGTGAATAATTCCCGTAAAATTGTTTTAATTTAATAAATAGCAGATATTTTAAAAAATTATTTGTTCAATTCGAATAAAATAATTTTCCTCTTATATATATATAAACCTTTGTGGACCTGATACAAGTAACATGATGATTATCCTGACGTGGCCCTATCTTTTTTCTAGTAACATCTGACAGAGTTAAACATTATGGATACACGCTAAAATGCGAAGTCTGAAAATGTTGAGTTACTTGTCCAAAAAACAAACGTATAAGTATTATAAAGAATAAGTACAGCACCATGAGTCATATGATTCAATTTAATTTTAGTGATAAAGGTGACATTTCAACCAACACTGTCACTTGTCTAGCCTAATCAGGAACGTTTAGCAAAAACAATTTGAGAAGAAGAAATCTGACAGACAATAATTCAGGAAAATTAGCCTGAATTTATGAACTGGGTGCATCCACCAAAAATATAAATAAATAAACTTTGTATTGCAAAGCTGACCAAAAGATTTTGTGTTTGTCTTTTAGTTAAAATAATTTTAAAAATAACTTTAAATCTAATTTAATATTATAAAATTCAACATATTTTTCAAGGAAAGATTTTGAACGATTTTAATAATAAGTCTCTTTTAAACTTAGAAAATCAATTTATTAGATAAGTTTACTGTTATTTATATATTCTAAATTTATTTTATTGTTATTTATATATTCTAAATTTATTTTATTTTTAATTGATGTGAAACTTTTAACAAAATTGGTTTGAACGTTTGAATAATGTAAAATTAGATACACCCCTGTCGAATAATTAAAACTTGTTTGCAAAAAATAATAAACAAAAACCCTTTATTCTATTTTTTATTAATAAGTTTAGGAGTTGTTAGAAACAATATTTTCTATCAATTGTGTTTCCACTAGTTTTTGATAAAGTATTTAATTCTTTGCAAAGTTTAATAAATCGGTAAAGTCTGCTAATTTTTTGTTATTACACGAAATTTTTCTTGGAAGTTTGTTATAAAGTTTTGAAAGAAAATAAATTCTTTTACTATTTTTTTTAATTTTAATTAATAATTAAATTTTTTGTGGATAATTATTTCTTACAAAATTATACAATTGTAAATATTTTTTTACAATTTTTTTTGTGAAAAATATTTTATACAAATTTTTTCACAAAAATATTGATAGTAATTTTTTGTAATTTTTTTATAAAAAATTTGTAGTACTTTTAAAAAAAATTTAACAGAAAATATAAGTTCTTTTTACCGTGAATCGAACCTTCTCGACTAAAAATGAATAAAAAACAAAAATAAGGTGCAAATTAGGTTTTGAAGAGTGAAACTTTGGAAAAAAAAAAACAATACGGTTGATTAGTACACTTCGAAAGGGAAAGGGTATTTTGAAAAGCTATGCTTTAACACGTGATTTAAATAAACGATAATTGAAGAACAGGTAAAGACAATTGATAAGAAAAAACTAGATTCTAACAATTAAAAAGAAAAAAAAAGGACTTTAATTCAATTATAAACATTAACATTAAAATGATACAAAAAATTATAATTGAGACAGTAGAAGTAAATAAATATATATTTGATTAATACAGTTTGAGAAACTTTACAGGTTTCAACTGTTTATAAAAGAAAAAAGTTTGAAGATTTTTGTTGAAAAAAAAAATCTAATTATTGATAAAGAAGGTAGAGTTGTTATTGTGGGGGGGTGAGTTAGTAATTGATGGTGAGGTGTGGACATAATTTTACTTATGCTTTTTGTAAGCAGGGTGGGTGTGAGGAGGGAAAGGAAAATAATTAGTAATGGATTAGGATAATTCCATGTCCTTTGGAGAATTAAGCACGCCAAAAAAGTTAAAAAAAAAAAAAGAATTATTATTTGAAGATTAAAATAAAAGGAGTAAGTTGTTTTGGAGTTTAGTTTTGCGTTGGCATGAGTAAAATAAATAAATAAATGAGAGGAAATTGCGTACAAGTTTTGAAACAGCAGCATGGCAATTGAAGGGGTCATGTGATTGAAATGCTATTAAAAGCGCATTGAGATGGGACAACAGACTGTAAAGTTGGTGGTTGGAGAAATTATAATGCTATTCTACTCATCATTCAAGGACACTTACCCAATCCTCTAGGACTCTTCATTATATCAACCTTAAATATATATATATAATTTAATCACCCATGTCTCACCAATTCTTAGTTAAATTTTTAAGTCAAAAACCTATTAAACTGTTTTTTTATATAAATAATTAAGATTTTTTTTTTCATTTTTATGTTCTTTTCTTGATATCTTTTAATTTTATATTTAAGAATGTGTTACTCGTCTCGCTACATGGATATTTACGGTAATGACAAAATCAACCGATCAAATAATATCTAACTAGAAATAATAAAACCAAATAAATAGATCAGATGTAGGTATTTCAAGATGTTAGTCAAATGTCTTAGGTAGAAGTTTGTAATCTTTCTGCTTATCAATTAAAGTTATGATCCTTGTTGGGGACTTTAAAATTGAATTAGGTATTAACCAAGTGAATTGTGAATGTTGTAGACAAAAAATCTTAGAACATAAAATGCATGATTCGGGAGACATGAGTCATTAAACTTGAGTTCAACAAGGAAGAACTTAGATTACTAACTAAACTCTGGTTTAACATGTTTTCCTAGAGATCCTATTAGACATAAAGTGGATTTAATCGTAAATTTTATTTTATAAGTCCATTTTTTAAAGTTGAATTAAAATTAAAGTTCAATTTTTAATATATTATCATAATCATTCAAAGTTTGTTTTAATCAGATTTATTATTTGTTAGACCTATTGTGTCAAGTGTTATCGGGCCATTATCAGACAATTCATTAAAATATAGTCTCATGCTTGAAATATATATATAAGGATGACAAAGTAATTCGTACATGTAATGATGTAATCAATAGCGGATCTTGACCCAGAGTTTTGGAGGGGTCAGAGTAATATAATTCTCTGATAATTTGATTGGATCATTAGTATAACGCTTTAAATGATGACTCTTCTATAAAATAATTGGATCCTTAAATTGTTAGATTGGATCATTAGTATAAGACTTTAAATGCTTTGAAAGATGTGAAGAAGGATAAGAAAAAAGTATAATTTATTTTGTTTTCATCTTTACGTATAACTTCCCTTAAATCACTTTCACAAAATGAATCTATTATGTTATTGTTCATCGTTATACTTTCTTTTAAATATATTAACAAATAATTTATCATAATCTAATAAAAGATTGAGAGACATAATTATTAGAAAAAAATATATTATAATCAATTCACAATTAAAAATGGTGGTAAAAAACACATAATACATTGTTTTTTGCTTCTATAATCATAAAAATGAGTATACAAAAGGCTTATGAGATAAAAAATAATTTTAATAACTATTAAACTAAGGCAAGAGAGAGTTACATTTTTTTTTCTTCAAGGAACAAAAGAAACAAATGAGAAATGAGAGCAAAAATAATGAGTATGTGTCTAACTTCATTTTTTTTTCTTCAAAAACAATAAAAAAACATGAGTGAGAGACGAGTACAATTTTGTAAAAAAATTAAAAAGGAAATGACAGAAAAAAACAAAAAGTATCTTAATAAATGTTTAGTTTAATTACTCTTTTAGTTACTGTTTTCAAATATGAGTCTCAATTTAGTTCCAATTTTTTAGTCACAATTTGATATTTTTAGACGAAAAGAGAAACCAAAAGAGTAATTAAACCTAAATATATTTTTTATTATATTTGATTTTATGTTTTTATTACTTATTAACATTAAATGTTGTATTTTATAAAAGAAATAAAAAGATACAATTTAATTTCTATCAATTTTTAAAATATACAATCTATAATTTTAAAAATTTAATTTTTTTTAAGAATTTCAAACATATGTATATAATTTTAAAAAAATAAAAAACATTTGGAGGGCCATGGCCTTCCCCGCTACCATGATGCTCCGCCGCGGGATGTAATGGATATTAAATTAATATCTTTAATGAACACTCATGAGTAATTTATATTTGTATTTAATTACTCGCTTGTTGTTGGAGTAGGTATGAGTACCGTGATATTTAACATGCAAATACTTGGTACTTACTAATAATTATTTGCCAAATTATGACATGTTTTTATTTTTATGTTTTATTTAAATTATGAAATTGAAGTTATTTTTATAAAAGATTAATGATTAAAATTTATACTTTGACACAAATGATTTAAATTTGATTTTTAGAATGACCAAATTTATTTGCATTAATAATTTATTGAGTAATTTGATTCAAATTGTACTTAAAACTTAAAAATTTGACATTTTTTTTTAATTTTAGTGATCAAAATAAAATTATTAGTGAAAAAATATTAATTATGAAATAATTGTTTAAAATTTGACAAGTTTTTATTTTTATTTTTTATTTAACTTAGGAGATTGAAGTTATTTTGAAAAAGATTAATGATTAAAATTTATACTTTGACACAAATCATTTAAATTTGCTTTTTAGAGTGACCAAATTTATTTGCATTAATAATTTTTTAGTAATTTGATTTAAATTGTACTTAAAAATTATTTTTTTATCTAATTTTATATTTTAAAAATTTATTTTTAAATAATTTTATTTAAATTTTTAAAAAATAAAATATAAAAATATTTGTGGGTAGATATGGATACCAGCTGGTATAGAAAATATCATGAACATTATTTTAGATAACGGGATAATTTTTTTCAAATAGGGGTAGATAGCAGGTAAGGACTACCTGTATCTGATCCGACCCATTGTCATATATATGTATATATACCTTGACATGATGGGTGTATTAAAGATAAATAAGGTTGATTTATAATATATAAGTGGGTACAAATCTCAAATTATAATTCGATTTTAAAGGTTGAGTTAGACTAGCTTTGATGGTTTGAGACAAGATTGTTAAGTTTTAGGTTTAAATACTAATTTAATCATGTTTTTGTTGAATTTGTTGGATGTATCCTATTTTCGTTTTTTGTTCAATAAAGTCTAAATTGTCGTCAATTTAGTATTTTTTTTGTAACATCATTTAAAAAGTTGACAACATGTGAACAAAACATGTCACATATAAGTTTGTGGTCTTTTTGTTTTTTTTTCCTTAATTTAAAAAAAAAAAATTGTTTACATGACAAATTAGCATCGCGCCACGTCGTGGTATCAATGTCATGTGAGTATGGATGATAAATCAATTCCTCTCTGTGGGTATTGTTTGAACTCATTCCCATTTTAACAGAAAATTCCCGCATTGACTAGGTATAGATATGGTTAATACCTGATTTTTTCAATTGGGTATGGGGATGGAGATGTATATGTACATATCCGTCTCGTCCTCGTCCCCAAACCCGCCATAATACCTAGCCATACTTTTATTCTCATTTCTGTTTAAATTATTAATATATATATATATATATATATATATATATATATATATATATATATATATATATATATATATATATATATATATGTT
>Ga0214544_1008004_pt1 | contig 18042 bp, 10 predicted proteins | sample CNSS3metaG_FD_160074 | JGI IMG/M metagenome (GOLD analysis project Ga0214544, IMG submission 160074) | Root nodule microbial communities from cowpea collected in UCLA plant growth center, Los Angeles, California, USA - CNSS3 | ecosystem: Host-associated > Plants > Roots > Nodule | place: USA... | reverse complement strand
ATTTCCTAATTTTAAAATAATAACTAATTTTTAAAATTGAAAGATATTTTTAAAAACTAAAATATTTCCTAAAAACTAATTTAAATAAAAAATATATTAACTAAATATTTTCAACAATGGGTCATATAATAAATCTTATATTTTTTATAAAAGAACTGAAAAAACAATTTGTTTTATTACAAAAGATGAGCCGTCAAGAAGATACGAAACGCAAAGGCCAAGGTTTACGTATGAATAATCGTCAATGCTTGGAGATTAATGTTTTGTCACGGTCCATGTGAGGTATTGCTCATGGGATATCAGTTAAATCAAACTAAGGGTTCTTCACCATTTGTTGCATTTTACAAAATGGTCAATCAACAATCATACATGAACGAATTGAAAATAGTTGCATTTCGAAAATAAAGTCACAAAATTATTGATCTGATCATTTTTCTTGTCCAAATGTGGATTTAAACGGAATGCGGACTTAAATGAGTGCAAACTTAAGCGAATGTTTATTGTATCAGATCTGGAACACCTTTCGAACATCGTTTAAGAAACTTATCCAATTTCGAAATTCAATTACGAAACTTACCAGATTTTGAAATCCAATTACGAAATTTACCTAATTTCGAAATTCGTTTACAAAATTTAACAGATTTTGAGATACGTTAATAAGAACATTTTGAAATCCGGTTAATATATATTAAATTATATTAAAATATAAATTAAAGGGTTAAATATGTTTTTGATCCCTTAAATTTCAGTGAATTTTGAAATTAGTCCATTTTGAAATTTTGGACCAATTTAGTCTTTCAACTTTTGAAATACGTGGATTTAGCCCTTTTAATCAAATTTTGTTAAGTTTATTTGACATTTCAACCGCATTTCATACTAATATTTGACTTAACATTAAAGCAAAAATGTGTCAAACAGTATAAACAACTCAAATACAGTCCTAAACTGCTTACGAAACATCAAATAAACCTAACAAAATTTGATTAAAAAGACTAAATTCACGTATTTTGAAAGAAGAAAGACTAAATTGGTTCAAAGTTTCGAAATGGACTAATTCCAAAATTCACTGAAAGTTAAGGACCAAAAACATATTTAACCCTCAATTAAATTAACTAATATATTTAATAAAATTTATTTAAATTTTTATTAAATGAAAATTCAAACAAATAAAATATATTTTTGTTTTATATTAATTTGAATAAGATTTAAAATATAATTATAATAATTAAAATATTTAATTAATCTTAATTTAAAAAATATATATTAAAAATATTTGTTCACAAAATTTTGAAATCCGATTAACCAGTATCACACCAAATTAAAATTTTAAACTACATAAACTAAAATTTTTAATAAATTTTATTTAAATTAAAATTAAATTAAAATTCAAACAAATAAAATAAATTTTATTTTATATTAATTAAAGTAAATATTTAAATGATAATTATATTAATTAAAATATTTATTAAATTTAAATTTGAAAAAATATTTTAAAAACATGTTAACTAGCGGTTAACATATATAAAATTAAATTATATTAAAATTTTAAATTACATAATTTAAATTTTTTAATAATGTATTTTTCTAATTATAAAGTTAAATTAGCATGAATATATATATATATATATATATATATATATATATATAAATATATATATATATATATATATATATATATATATATATATATATATATATATATATATATATATATATATATTTGTGTGTGTGTTTAGTTTATTTTATTTTTTTAGTGTTTATAATTTTTTAACTTTATTTTTATGTAAGAGTTAAAAAATAGAAAGGTTAAAAAGAAAAACAGTTGTGTATTGAAAAAGATTTTAAAAATAAAAAAGTAATTAAAAAAACTAAAAAAAAGAGTCATCAATTGTTGTGTGGCAGGGGCCGAGTCACAATGGGACAGTGAAATTTGGACTTCTGTTACACTTGTAAGTAAAAAGAATTGCGTCTTAACTAATAGTTTTAACTTTTGATCTATTTTTTATTATTATTATTTTAATTTTGATTATTTTTTTTACTCTGTTTAAAGGTTATTTTTTAATTTTATTCATATTACATATAAAAAAATTTTGAAAAGCTAAAAAAAATATGTTCATATTTACGAGATTTTAAAATTATATATATATATATATATATATATATATGTATATATATATATATATATATATATATATATATATATATATATATATATATATATATATATATATATATATATATATATATATATATATATATATATATATATATATATATATATACACATTTGGTCCCTATTTTCATTATTTTTATTTAATTTGGTCCTCAATTTTGTTTTGTGTTTAATTAAGTTCTCATTTTGGTCAATTTGATCCTATCTACTAACAATGTTTAAATAGTTAACATTTTTGAATCATACCTGCCACTTGTTAGCTCCTGATTTTGTTTTAATTTTTTTAAAATTTTTAATTTTTTTTTAATTTTAAAAAAAAATTTCACGTGTCAAGTCACAATTGTGTCACGTGTCATTGCTAGTGCCACATGTCAGCTTGTGGTTATATTATTTCTTTTTGTTCAATTTAGTCCCGATATTCGTTATTTTTGTTCAATTCAGTCCTTATATTCGTTATTTTTGTTTAATTTAGTCTCAATTTTTGTTAAAATAGAACAATTTTTTCCCTTTCAAAAATAATTAATAAAAATGTCAATTTTAGAAAAAATATTACTATAATTTTTATAAAAGATATTAAATTTGGTGTCAATCTGAAAGGGACAAAATTGATTCATTTTAACAAAATTAGGACGAAAATTAAAAAAAAATTGTAAATATAGAGATTAAATTGAACAAAAATAACGAATACATGGATTAAATTGAACAAAAAGAAATAATATAATCACAAACTAACATGTAATATTGGCATTGACATGTGGACAATATTTTTAAAATTAAAAAAATTAAAATTTTTTAAAAAAAATTAAAAAAAAATTAAAAAATAAACAGTAACTGACACGTGGCATGTATTGTTCAAAAAACATTAACCATTTCAACACCGTTAGTAAAAATAACCAAATTAATCAAAATTTGAGAAAAATGAAGACCTAATTAAACACAACGAAAATGAAGATCAAATTGAATAAAAAGAAAAAAAAGGACCTAATATATATATAAGTATATATATATATATATATATATATATATATTTCAAGATTCGTTAACTTTTTAAATATATTTTTTTTGAAATTTATTTTAGGTTACAGCTGGGTAAAAGTTAAAAAGTTATTTTGAAAATTTAAGATATGATATAATTGAATAAAGTTATGAAGAATTCAAAAAGATCTAAAATAAAGTTTGATGGAATCTTTAATTATTTGATACAAATATACCCATTAAACTTTCTAGTTTTCCAAAATATCAAAATCTAAATTGATTCGATTCTTAAAATTTTTTCTCCAATTTTTTATTTTCATTATATTTAATATTAACTTAACAATTAAAGCCTTAATTATTAAAGTGAAGAAAATTCAATTTTTTTTAGCATATAACTTATTGAAGATAAAATGATTTGACTTTAGTATAGAAGAGAGTGCATATATACACATTAATTATGTTGAAAAATTAAGACATATTTATAATATGAGACAAAATTAACACTTAAAATTATCAATTCTAGTATTTTCTTCATTAAATATGTTTGACTTTTCTAACTCATTATATAAATGATAAACTATCCACAATGAACATGTTAAATAATATAAAAGGTGTTGTTGGCATTCCAAGACATGAATTAAAAGTATTTTTTCTTTCAGATGTTTAGGAGACATGATCACTATGCAACCTTTGAATCTCTTACTTTTGTTGTTCTTTTGAGTAGTGAAATCTTTGTAAGATTCAACCTTGGTTACCCACTAAACAAATGTGCAAGAGAAGAATGAAATCTTCCATGGGAGAGTTATTTATTAAGGTTACTATGAATTCACTGTTGATATCACAACTCTAATTCTCATTATGAAATGATGAAGTTTGTGAATGATATATGTGGTTGACTAACCCTAGCTATATATTCCACACTTTGTGCAAAAACGTTCATTCTTACCTTTTATATTAATGTTTTACTTATTATGTGCATGTTTCATTCAGTTCATTTTTGGCTTCTAGGTTTGTAGTTATCTTTTTACTTTTTGGGTGATAAAATTGTATATTTGATTTCATTTTTAAATTATATGAGTTTATATTTTCTGGATGTTTTTTCACCACTTATAATGTGATTTTCAAGCAAAATTATAAATCCTTCTGCAGTATACATTTTTATTAGTTCTCTTACATTTATCTTTATAATAATACTTTACTTTTATTGTTATTATTTAATAATTTGTTTATAAAGTAGAAAGATCAGTAATCCATTTTTAGAAAAAGAAAATTTAACCTTACTCAATTTTAAAATATTTAGTAGCATAAAGTTATATTTGTCATGATTATGACTTTTAAATCTGTGGTGGTCCCAAAATAAAATGTTGTTGTAAACTGTTAAAGTGGTACTTGCTTTTGTAAAGCATGAGTTACCCCATAGTAATAAACTGTAAAAATAAATAAATTATACTTTTGCTAGCTACAAACTTTGAAAGATTTGGTCATTCTAAAGTTTAACAAAAGTTACAGACAGATGCATGAAGAATTCTACTTGAAGCATAGAAATTTACTGATAAGTAATATGAATAATCACAGTTCTTTATCCTGTTAAAAAAAACAGATGAATTTTAGTGAAAATAGTAAGTAACTGAAGCACAGTATGCTTTTTATATTATACTAATATGAATAAAATGGCGAAAGAGACAAGCTTTTATGTTTTTCTTAGAAGGTGTGAATTTAAAAAATGGATGAAATGCATAAAATATAGTATTAAGTGTTATGTAATAGGTGTACCTCGTAGATTACAAAGGTGTTGTTTTGAAGCAATGGGAAGTATAAATAAAGGGAATATCTGGTGAAGAGGGAAATGATTGTTTTAAGAAAAAGTGAATATTGATGAGTATAAATAGCATAGGAAGGTACGACATAAATTTGAAAATGGGTGTGATGAAATAAGAAGAGAGAAGGGAGAAGGGAGAAGGAAGAGGAACAAGTACCTAAGTTGTGTGTAATGGAGGTGGCTTGATGTTTAAGACAATAATGTATTGATACATCACGTGTACCAAAAGGAGAAAGAGAAAAAGAGAAGATGGAAAAGGACAAGGGTAGGGAAAGATCTGGTTGTTTGAAGATGTTCGATTGTGGGAGTGATGAGAATCTAAGGTGATCCAAACACTTGCAGACAAATGTGTTGCAGAAGATGAAAAAGAAATTGCACTTTTTATGTGGAATGGAAAAAGAAATTGCATACCCTAGAGTCATCATAGCGTCCAGAAAACAGGAAAAGGGTCTGGTTGTTATCCACCTTCATCTCCCTCTTATACCCTCTTTATTAAAGTCCTTATATATGTGACCCCTAATCTCTCCAAACTCATATCCTAACCTTAAGAGAGTTTAAAAAGGTTGGAAAAAGACATGATCTTCAACCTAGAGTATTTTCAAAGCTACCTACATGCCAAATTCCCAACTTTAAACCTGCTTGGTTGGTTTCCAAGTAGAAAACAGTACCCTATCAAACTCAGAGGGGCCCTTTTTGTCCTTTTGATTCCAAAAACTTTACCCTCCTATTGCATATATCTTCCCAAATCAAATTCATTCACTTTCAGATTCATTCACTTCATTATTCATTCAAGATCAACGGTACCCTTTGCTTCTCCTTATTACTTAATCATCTTCTTACATCTTCTGCATGTTCCTCTGATTTCTTCTCTGTGTATTCTTAGCATGCTTTGTGTGCCTGGCTCCCTGTATGCCATTTGTTCACCCCATCACAATGGTCATGGCCTTACCAAATGGCGTATGAGGAGTCATGCATGCTGTAATGCTCCCCAAATCGTTGGATTTTTTCTCTTCTCAGAATCAACTTCATCATGTTTATCACTTCAGATATTATCAAGTTTCAATCTTTTCTCATGTCTGTTGTTTTCTCACTTCTGGGTTTTCAATAGGTCTCCCTGGATCAGATCTTGTTCATCATTTGGTGTGCAATTAATCCAATTTAGGTTTCTGGTCCAAAATGGCATTGACTTGGTTTTTCGATTGGTTGGTTGGTTTATTAGGTACACGAGACAAAGAAATTTAGGATGTATGGTTGGTAAGAAATTAAAATATATCAGTTATTTTCAAAAACCATGTACCGAACCATGAAAATATCAGTGCTATTTTTACTGTCTAAGAAAAAAGTCTTTAAATGAGAGATTAATTAGAAAAAAAAGTGATAAAATGATATGAAATGAAAACGAAATAGATTATTCTTAGAAAGTAGAAATAAACATTCTGCATTTTTGTTTTGATATTCCTTCATTAATTTCTCTTGTGTTCAGTGGCTAATTTGATTTATGCAGTCCTGATCCATGGAGCAAGGGTCATTATTAGGTTGGAGTGGACGTAGTCACCAATCGTTTTCATTGTTGTGTTGTCATTTTTGTTCTAACTGAGTGGTTAACATCTTTGCGTCACACACATTTATTTATATTCAGCACAAATCAATTCAAAATCGCCACCAGGCCTTTTATTATACACTGTTTCATTCATTGAAAATGAGTACCATCATATATCTACACCATAAGAATGTTACAAAGCTTTTGCCAACAACCAGTTTCTTTTTTATATATATATTCTTTCTTTTTTTCTGTTCCTCAGATATTTTTTAACACCACTCATTGTTTTTTCCATGCTTTTTCTCTCATTCCCCCCACCCCTTTTGACTCCTACACCACAAACTGATTTAGGTTTTCAATAAATATGTCTTTTCTGCTAAAAACGCTTGCTTTACTGGTTACTTATTTTAAATTAGATTCCTTTACCTTTTATGAAAAATGAACTTTATTATCTTTGTATGGAGATTATACAATAAATTACTATTAGTTTAAAATTCAAAATTATTGATTTAATAAGTTGGTTGTCAAGTCCGTCAATGTTATTTTGATGCATGGACAATTTAGTCAACTCACTAACAGTATATATATAGCTAATGACATTAGGTTTGGGGTTAGCATTTGAAGTTTCAAATATAAAACAAATCATAACAAATACTGATATTATCAGTTGACAAAACTTGCACATGCCAGGAGTTTAGTGTCTAAGACCACAATTAGATAATATATTTATAGTAATTAACACAATGTTTTATTAAACTGTTCTGTAATCAACACTGGTTTCAACCGGCCAACCAATACTGCATGTGCATTCTAAATTCATCCACTTGCCAAAACATTTTCATGGCAATATATATATATATATATATATATATATATATATATATATATATATATATAAATTTTAGGACTTAAAAGGACTTTATTTAGATTTATACCTTTTTTTGTTCGATGCATTAGTATTTCTACGAGATATAAGACAGGCATCCTTAAACATGTTGTCATGTGTTTCACAATTTTAGATTGTTTTAGTTGAAGGAGACCAAATCTATTTTAGTGATCTCATATTCCAAAAAAGAGTGAGTAGTTTTTAACTATATATATATATATATATATGTATGTATATATGTATATTTGTACTTGAGAGTATATATCATTGAAAAAATTAAGGTACTTAAACTAAAGACATAAGACATATGCATAGAAAACTAGATCCTAATGATGGATCAAATTTATTTAAGTGTTTCCGGCTAAATTCTATTTTTAAACATGCCCTTAAAAATGATTCCTGCAAGCGATTCAATTCAAGTTTGTAATCTATGAAAATTTGGAGGACTTTATTAGCAACATGGTTGTTGAGTTTCCATATATTCTTCCAAAATCAGTAGAGACAAAATATATATATATATATATATATATATATATATATATATATATATATATTTCTACCATTTTCATGGACTCATAAAAATCTTCTAAGCTCTTTTTTCTCTTTAGGACCCTTAAATGTAAGTTATAGAGGACTTTCATTGTTGTGTGACTGGGTGATTGAAGATGAGTATGAATATTTGCATGTCTGTTGCGAACAAATTCTCCAGATATTGAACTTTACAAACATGATATGTCATTCTTCCAAATATTTCCTTTTAGCATGTTCTTATATACTATGTCGAAAATGGATCTACTCTTGTGTTTCATATTTTGTTATGCAAAGTAAGTAACAATGACAAATGCCATTAGTTTCAGAATTTAAAATATTGAACTTTATCGAAATATATACTCTCATCCTATGAGACTCTTCAAAGTATTGATGGAAAGTTCACTTTGTTGTTCAACTTGGCTTTGAACTTTTAAAATCTTTCTTCAAAGTACATATCGATGGAAAGTTCACTTTTTTGTTCAACTTAGGGTTTGGAATTTTAAAATTTTCCATATCAATGAAAGTTGTTTACGGAAGTTAGGATAAATGAAAATAACATGTTAATGAGTCTCACGAACATGAATATTTTGAGATTGAGAAAGAGTTATTTATATAAGAAATTCTCTTCTATGTGAAATAACTCATATATATGTGAAATTCATATTAAAATATTGTTTTTCATAGATAAGAAACTTTCTTTAGATATGTTCTTGATGAAACCATTTTTTTATCAAATCATGTGTTGTCTGTAGTTGGCGCAAAATACTGTAGAAATATTGGATCAATGCATATAAATTAGTTTAAACCATGAAAAAGACAGTATATTTCTTCATAGGTTCTTAGAATGATCTAAGTAGATGATTTAACTGTTTGAATAATATAATCATATGTAGGAATGGAGAATACATATAATTTGTAAAGCAAGATAAGTGTAAAAGAAAAATCATCATTTGACTGTGAGAAATTCAATATAAGATTTATAAAGAGGTATTCATACCTCTTTTGCAATTTTAGGCCAAATGAGAGAAAATAATAAATGCTTCAACTTCTTATTGATAGATGAGTTAGTTCACACAGGCTTGACACCTATATAAAGAATGCTTGGCTGAAAATCACTAAGAATATGACTATGGGTTTTTGTTTCCAAATTCGGACTAGTGTATCATCCTATTAATTCTAAGAACCAATCAAGGTTTTGAATTATGTAAGTCCCAAAGAAAGATAATTGTTTATTTTCTTATAAAAAGAACTTTCTACACTAAGATGACAACTATTTTGAATACTTTCTCATTTGTCACTCTCATAGTTATTCATCCTTTGTATTCTGTATTTTCTTGTATATGATAGATTATTGCTTCACTTTTCATGCTCACATCATCCTCTCCTTCAATAATTCACCATTGAATTTAAAGTATTGATACCTAAATAGAAAGAAAATACATGTATTGTTGTTTTTTAAAGAAAACAAAAACTACTAATACTATTTACATATTTATTGTTTATTTTTCTTCTAGGATCAAATATTATTAAAGTTAAGAAATATCTTTCAAAATATTTTGAAATTTCTAAATTTCTCATTTTTTTTTTCAAATAAAATTGTTTAATTTGACACATATTGGAAAAAGTATCAAAACTAACAATTTGTAACTTTAGACCATTCAATTGTTACAGAAAACTCTAACAACCCTTCTGATGCCAACCACTAAGAAAATGACAAAGAAGATAAAGGAAGATTGTGCATCAATTGACCTAATGATAAGAGTTCATCTTGTTGATTTTAGGAAGACAATAGGTGTTCGTATTTAGGTGCATTAAGAAAGTCTAATGAAGATCCCATCAGATATTATAAGATAGTTAAGTATCTAGACGTGAAGGTTAATGATGGATTCAAGTTAATAAAAATAAGAAACACACTAGTGCATTTATGTTATTTTACCTCGGCCACTATACCGCGATTCCATAGTAAACGAGGCATATCAAAACGCGGTGGCATTTTTGAAATTTTAGCAAATTTTTATGCCTCGGTTCCTATAATAATCGCTGCATAAATGCTTATATGCCTTGGTTCATACCCACGCAAGGCATAAAACCTGAAAAATGTTTTCAAAACTCTCATTCTTCTCACGTTTTTAAATTGGACGGTCCAGATTATGCCTCAGTTTTCCAATACCTGAGGCATAAAGACATTATGGCCTCGGTTGATTGTCAACCGAGACATATAAGTTAATTAATTTAAAAAAAATAAAAACTATTTTAATTAAATTACAGTACGTATATGCCTCGATTAGGAATATACCTGAGGTAGAAGGTAGTATAGGCCTTGGGTGAGTTGGACCCGAGGTAGAATGTGGTATATGTCTCGGTTGCAAATTGAACCGAGGCAGAAACATTTATTTAGGGTTCAAAATGGAGACATGTCTTCTTTTTCTTCTTTGCGTGAGTTGTAAAGATCACATTACATTCTTAGGATTTATGGTTAATTATATATGAGTGCATGTAGATAAAGAGAAAATAAAAGCAATCCGAGAATGGCCAACTCCTAAAAATGTAAATGAATTTAGAAACTTCCATGGGCTTGCTAGTTTTTATAGGAGGTTTGTTAAGGACTTTAGTACCATTGTAGCACCTTTAACTAAACTAGTCAAGAGAAATAAGAGAAAGCTTATATTACCTTGAAAGAAAAGTTGACACATGCACCTATTTTTGTGTTGCCTAATTTTGCTAAATCATTTGAACTTGAATGTGATACATCTAGGGTGGGAATAAGAGTTGTGTTAATGTAAGATGGACACTCAATTGCTTATTTTGGTAAAAAACTAAATGGTTCTGCCCTTAATTACTAAACATATGACAAGGAGTTGTATGCATTAGAAATAGCGTTACAAACATGGCAACATTACCTTTTGCCTAAAGAATTTGTCATTCATAGTGATCATGAACTTTAAAGTATTCCAAAGGACAAGGTACATTGAACAAGAGACATACCAAGTGGTTGGAGTTCCTTGAACAATTTCCATATGTCATCAATCATAAGAGAGGTAAGTTGAATGTCGTTGTTGATGCTTTATCACGTAGGTGTGATTTACTATCTATTCTTGAAACTAAATTTCTTGGTTTTGAGTGCATTAAGGAATTGTATGAACACAATGACTATTTCTCTCATATATATCATATGTGTTGTCATACTACATCTACGAATATTTTAAACATGGTGGGTATTTGCTCAAGGACAAGAGACTTTGCATTCCTAAGGATTCAATTAGGAGAATTCTTGTTAAAGAAACATATGAAAGGGGATTGATGGGTCATTTTAGGGTGCAAAAGACATATGACATCTTGCACGAGCATTTTTATTGGTCTCATATGAAACATGATGTGCATACATTTTGTGATAAGTGTATTATTTGCAAGAAAACTAAATCTAAGAACATCCTTGGATTGATATTTCTACTGACTTTGTTTTAGGTTTGCCTTATTCAATTTTTGGGGTGGTTGATAGGTTTTCTAAGATGTCTCATTTTATACCTTGCAAAAAAGTAGATGATGCATGTCATTTTGCTGGCTTATTTTTCAAAGAAGTGGTAAGATTGCACGGCTTGCCTAAAAGTATTGTAAGTGATCGAGATTCTAAATTTCTTAGTCACTTCTAGAGGACTTTGTGGGGTAAGATTGGAACTAAACTATTATTTTCAAAAACTTGTCACCCTTATATAGATGGACAAATGGAGTTGGTGTATAGAATCCTTTCTACTATTCTTAGAGCTATAATTAAGAAAAATCTTAGAGCTTGGGAAAAGTATTTACCACATGTTGAATTTTTCTTATTACAACAAGTTTGTACATAGTACCACTCAATTGTCATCATTTGTGTCCCAATCATATACCTCAAATGCACGTGACACACGATACGCAACCTACCAAAGGTCATTTCCCCAAGGGCGTTAGCGATGCACGACCACCATCAACTCCCTAGGCCGAGTACCGAGCCTCGCGCACTAGGAGCACCTCCTAGGATAAGGGCGTTAGCGGTGCACGGCCACCATCAAACTCCCTAGGCCGAGTACCAAGCCATGCCCACTAGGAACACCTAGGATCTCCCAAAAGCATAAACCAGACGGCCCTTAGCCACCGACCACCTAAGCTAACCAAGCAGGCACCAGGCGGCCAACCACTCACACCCAGCCGAACGCCGAATCCCACAAACTAGGAACACCCTCCAAGGCCTCCCAAAGCATAGGGCAAGCAGCCCACGACCAGCAGCTAGCCAACACCTAGTAACCAACCCTTCAGATCTACATGGCCGAGTATCGGGTCCCGTATAGTAAGAAGGAACGTAGCACCCACACTCATAATTGATGCTCATCGTATAACAACCCTCAAGGGCTCGTTGGTATTTTCGCCCATAGTTAGTGGATCCCAAGAAAGGTAAATATGTATTTGGGCCTCCATAGCCCATTGCAGGTAGGACCCACAGGTAAAATAGTATATATATAGCACGTTATCCCATGCATTGATTATGCATTAATATATTCTCTGAAGATTCTGACATCACCAGTGCTAAGTTAGACATCGAAGTGTCTTTTGCAGGTCCTCTTGCGCCGCCCTCTGAACCCGACCGAAGTAAGAGAAGATAGTCAGAGATCAGATATTCAGGTACTTCAACAGATTTGCGGATTACAGCTTGGTCCCATAAGAACAATTTGAAATTGTTTATGGTTTTAATCCTTTAACTCCTTTGGATTTGTTACCATTACCTAACATTTCTCAATATAAGGATCAGTCTAGGCAAGATAAAGCAGAATATGTCAAAAAATTACATGAGAAAGTCAAGGCCCAAATTGAGAAGAAAATGGAAGGGTGTACCAAAAATGTCAACAAAGGAAGAAAAAAAAGGTTACATTTGAACCAGGTGACTGGTATATGTGCATTTCAAAAAGAGTGATTCCCAACACAAAGAAAATATAAGCTTATGCTAAGAGGTGATAGTTCTTTTCAAGTATTGGCCAAGATAAATTATAATGGCTACAAACTAGATTTGCAAGGTAAGTATGGTGTAAGTAATACTTTTAATGTGGTTGATCTCTCTTCTTTTCATGTAAGTGATGATTTATCCGATTTGAGGACAAAGCCTTTTGAAGAAAAAGGGACTGATATGGACATCATTGGCAATGTTGGAATCTTAACAATCATGAAGTCCATACTCAAGATCAATGAAAGTCGAAGACCCAATACAAAGCTTAGGAGGGCCCATGGCAAGAGCATTAGCTAAATTGACTCAACAAACTTTGCAAAAGATGGTGGTTAATCTAATGGAGGTGGAGTTACATGATGAGGCCCAACATATGGAGGTATTACTCACATGTATTACTTTTTTGGAACGAAGACAAAAGGCCCAATTGTTAGACTTTAAATAAAACCCAAAAACTTATTTATGTTTTTTTTATTGTGTAAAAAGGGGGGTATAAATAATTTTGTGAAGGAAAGGATAGGCAGGACGTTTTAGTTACCATTTAAAGTGATAAAAATTCTTTGCTAAGGTTCTTCCTTGAACCATTTTGATCTTATCAAAAATTTGTATTTTTTTTGTGGCAATTTTCAAGGCTTATCAAACCTCATTGTTTGTGGCGCCTATTTTTGTGTCTTTCCCCATCTATTATTAGTTTTACATGTCAAAATTTGTATTCCCCAGTTCTTATGGTACTAGGATCAATCCTCGGTAATATCATTCTCTAATCTCTTATTTGTTCATATTTGTTCATATGTGTTCATATACTATTATTGATATTATGAGTAACTTCCAAACCCTAGTTAGGTCCAAAATTCATTGGAGTTGAGAATAATCCTCATGAAAATTGAAAAAAGATTGTGTTTGCCAGAGTGTGTAAAAGCATAAATTTTTCGTTGCGTTTTTTTTACCTCCTTAATTAGTCTAGCATAAAGAATGTTCTCCCTCAAGTCAAGAACAATATGATTGGGTAAGTTAGAAATGGTTAATTGATTAAGGTGTAGACTGAGCTTGACTTTTCAAACCTATTGATGACATGATAAACATATGCTTATCCATAAAAAAATATCTTAAATCTTATGTTGATTTACTAATGCAAAAAGAGTTTTCTATGTCATTGATTGACAATTTTTAACAAGTTACCATAATAATAAAAAGTCTGGTGGTAGAATTGCAATTCCATCAAACTTTTTAATGACGGTTGGCTAAATAACCATCATTAAAAGTGGGTCAGGCAAGAAATGACAACGATTATATAGATAACTTCGTTAAAAGTGGGATAGCAGAGAAATGTTGATGGTTATATAGATAACCATCGCTAAAACTTTCTTAGGATGGAGAAACGACGACAATTATATGCATGCAATCATCGTCGAATGTGTAGAACTTTTACAAAAATATTGCATGAGCTTCTTTTGTATATATCAAGGAATTAGTTAAACATAATTGCGACAGACGAAATGTATCAGATAAAGTGTCAAGCTTTAGTTAATTTACTTGTTTTATAGAAAATTTTCGTTAAATGTGTTTCCTAACTTCTCCTCTTCTATGTTATAATGCAGATAATAACTTGCAAAGTACAAAATAAAGAAAGAGAATATGCATAGTATTTTTATATTGGTTCGTCTGATCACACAAACTACATATAATTCTCAAGGAACTGATTAACTTTCACTAAGTAGACTAATGTTACAAAGTAAAGCTAAGTATTATTTGGATGTGTAGTTATTCCTAACTAACTCCTTGAGTAGTCTTTCTACAAGTCACTCATAACTTAACCAAGTATTCTTTCCCAAGCCACTATTGATTCAATAAAGTATTATTTCCTATGTCACTCTTGATTAAATCAAATACTTTTTTCCAAGTTATTCATACCTTAAACAAGTATTCTTTCACAAGCCATTTCTAGCTTTAACAAGTATTCTTTAAACAACAATCACTTTTAATAACTGAGTATTCTTTGTCAAACAATCACTTTTGACTAAGACGAAGAGATCTTATTATTAGTAATCACTAATCACTTTTTTTATCATTAGAAAAGTTAATCGTTTATTGACATGTGTAAGATTTATGTTCTCTTTCTTCTAACCTACTAACTAGAACATTAGTAGTGTTCCTCTTAAACCTTTTGTTGGCCAAAAAAAATTTAGAATTTATTTGGCAATACTTAGGTAGTCTCTCACTTTCTTCTTCTTGAATGATTTTATATAGACTATTGGAAAAATTAGTCGTTATAGAACCATTTCTGGTCGTTGAATAACTTTAGCTCCTTTGATTGTATTTTCCTTCATATGAAGAGCTTCATAATGATGGATGTGCTTAATGCACTTCATGCAACAATAAATGTTTATTTCTTCTTTACCTAAAATGTCAATAGTTGGATGCTTATATCATTTTTGGACAATATGCATTTCTTTTATTCATCTTAAACTATATTATCGTACAAAGTAGATTATTCTTCCAAAGTTGACAATGCTTTGTTCAACGACTTCATGAAGATAAACAGTTTTAGCTCTCTAATCAAGACATCCTTTTGATGTGACTTGTTCTTTGTCTAATGGATCACTTTTGTTACATGGAAGAGGAAGAGGTAGACATTCCCTACAACATAGAATAATTTGTTATGTTTTCTACTTTAGTACAACACTTCTATGTCCCAAAACATTGATGCATTTTAGTCTTAAACTTTAAAAATAAATAAATATATAATCTTCTTAACTCAATGACGTTAAATTATTTTACGTGTTAAACAACGTTCCAGGTTGACATTTGAATTACAACATGTCAAATAGTACAAACAACTCAAACACTAGCCTGAAACGTTGTTTGATACATCAATGGTGTTATTTTGTTTTACGTATTAAACGATGCTCTAGACTGATATTTGAGCTAGTACATGTCAACCCGCGTAAGCAACTCAAACGTTAGCCTAAAATGTTATTTGACACGTCAAAATAATTTAAAATAGTTAGATTGAAAGAACTATATTTATTCATTTTTAAATTTTGGGAAGAAACCATATCAATGTTGAAGACATAGACGAATTTCAATTTCATGTCAAAGTTTAAAGGCTAAACATATTTAACCCAAAATTTAAATAAATTTTGATAATTTATTTTTTTTATGTTTCTATTCTAAAATATAATTTTCATTTATTAAAATTTATAATAATTTTTTAATTTAATTTTAATTTTAATTTACAATTTTAAAAATTTATTACTTACTTTAAATTACTTTTTTATATTTATTTTATAAATTATTTTTAAAAAAAACATGTTAATATATAACTAAATTTATTTTATCAGATTAATTAAAGCTATTACAACTTTTTTCCTATTTAATTTCCGTTGATTCAATCAATCTAAATTTCTGTTTCCTTTCTTTCTTTAGTAAGTAATTGTATTCTCTTTGTAATCATTCTTTATCATCCTTAATTGTTTTCTGTCACATGTTTCTTATTTGGGGATGATTTAAAATTCATATCATTATATAAGAAAAGCAAAAGCCGTTAAGGGTGGTGTATGATTAATGACTTTGACATATAAAAGGGAAAGTGACATAGAGGAAAAGATAGAAAAGACAAAGAAAGGTTAGTACAGATAATTATAAAAAGAATAAAATATAAAGTAAATGAAAAACAATAATTGAAGGAATAAAGTTCTTACAAAATATTTGACATTGAAATGATTGAGAAAATACATTGCTAGCAGTTGATTTCAAAATCTATTCAAATAGTACTTAGGCCTTAAAGAAATTTTGTTATCACTATCTATTTTGATAAATATTTTTAGTGAAAAGAAAGTAGTCTATGAAAAACTTAATGCATATTTATTTTTTGTTTTATATAAATATTTATTAAAAATGTATTTATGATAAATGTTAATTAATAAAAAAATTATTCAATTTTTTTTAGCCAGAATGAGTATAGTTTATATTTATTGTTTCAACAGTTTAATAAAAAGGGGAACAACTTTAAATTAAACTATAAAATAAATTTATTTTATCTCACGTCGTATAAGATGTAATTTTATTTATTTGTATATTTATTAAGGAAATTCCCTATATCCGAAAAAGAAAAGTAAAAGAAAAGAACACGTTGGTCAAATTTGGCAGTGTTGAATTTGAAATGAAGCAAACAGTGAAAACTATTTTGTCAAAAAGCGCTGCTTCTGTTCGCATCTATGACCAACACGTGTCATTTCTTGGAACGTGAATTCAATTTAAATACAAACATTTTATAATGTTTTGCTAAAAATTATTACGACTTCGAAAATGATTCTAATTAACCAGAAAATGTATCATTAAACTTAAAAATTAGATCCTAACATATTTTAAAGACATATTTAAATTATATTTTTGAATAGTTTTAAATTGTTCTATATATGGCAATTTTTTAAACATTATATATTTTTTAAACATTATGCTTATAGTATTATTTATCTTAAAATAAAAATTATAAAATATTTTAATTGTAGCTGTATATATCTGCAATTCCTCCCATATAATTTTAAAATATATTAACAATCAGTTAATCCGATTTTGGCTGGATTTACCAAATCGTAACTAGATTAGCTTTAAATTGGAAAATTTGACCAAATTAATATTTCAGATTAAATAAAACTATAAAAAAATTCATCTCAATAAAACTCATAAACGCTTTTTTTTATGATATCTCATTAGTAAAAACACATAACTAATACTTTTATCACATTAAAATATATATATATATATATATATATATATATATATATATATATATATATATATATATATATATTTATATGTTTTTTATAATTTTATTGTTTTATGAGTAATATAATTTATAATATAAATAATTATTTAATTATTTTTAAATGATGAAGTTTTACAAAACAAACACACAAATATATGTAAAATGAGACATTTTAATTTTAATTAATAAATAACAAGATAATTCAATTTAATTCTACTACATCAAAGATATTTAACAAAAGACACGTATTAAGTATTGGGCAAAAAGTAAGGTTTTGATCTTTATTGTATTTTCGCATGAGTAAAAATTCTTTATTTGAATGAAATTTGTTCATTTAAATGAAAATATCATAACAATCAATTACAACAACAAAGAATGAGA
>Ga0214544_1007998_pt1 | contig 18048 bp, 20 predicted proteins | sample CNSS3metaG_FD_160074 | JGI IMG/M metagenome (GOLD analysis project Ga0214544, IMG submission 160074) | Root nodule microbial communities from cowpea collected in UCLA plant growth center, Los Angeles, California, USA - CNSS3 | ecosystem: Host-associated > Plants > Roots > Nodule | place: USA... | reverse complement strand
AAACTTAAACTTTGGTTGTGACATCTTTAATGATGCATAGCAGATGCAACGAAGAAACGGATGCTAGATTGGGGAGCAAGAGTCAGAATAATTGATGGGATTGCGCAAGGAATTCTTTATCTTCATCGGTATTCCAGGTTCAGGATCATTCACAGAGATCTAAAAGCTAGCAATATATTGTTGGACAGCAATATGAATCCCAAAATATCAGATTTTGGAATGGAAAAAATATTTGGTGATAATGAGCTTCAAGCAAATACAAATCGAATAGTTGGAACATAGTAAGTCAATTAACTATGACTACTGGTTTTCTTTACATGATCAACCATCTACTAATTAATCTACATTATGATTATGCTCAGTGGTCATATGGCACCTGAATATGCTATAGAAGGACTTTTCTCGGTAAAATCGGACGTGTTTAGTTTTGGAGTCCTTTTGTTAGAGATTGTAAGTGGCAAGAAGAATACTGGCTTTTATCAATCGAGTTCCTTCAATCTTCTTGGATATGTGAGTTTCTAAATTTCATCTATTTGTTCTTGCATGTTCACATTCAAATTGATTTCATGATTTGTGTATGTTTTAAGCCTTTTTACAAAAGGAATGTTATGCAAGGATTCATTAGAGGAGATTACATAACTGTCATTTGAGGTCAATCAAGATATGAAATTTACACCACCTTCAACCTAAAATTTTAAAAATAATAGATTTATGATTATTTTTTATATGGTATCCAATTTTTTTATTTGAACAATGATATTTTAACTACTAAATTTTAACAACTTTTTCTTACAAAATGAGGTGTCATCCTTTAAGTCGTTTTGGAATATTGAGAATGATAAAATGGAAAACTAGTGAATCACTTAAAAAGATGTCACCTAAAGTTGCAAGAGAAAGTTGTCAAAATTTAGTAGTCAAAAAATCATTTTTCTTTTTATTTTTGCCGATATAAAACTTAAACTCATTTGCATTCTCATGGTAAGGATGGGGTGTAAAAAATCATAGTGTCCAATCTTTCTGTCATGCTCCAAACATTCCAATTTTGAGCTTGTTTTGTTTGTTTTGTGCTAAATCTTGAAGGCTTGGGATCTTTGGACGAGAAATTCAGGACCAGATCTAATGGATAGTGCATTAGATGAGAGTGATAGTAGTAGTAATAATATTGTGGCAAGATATGTGAACATAGGACTTCTCTGCGTTCAAGAAAGTCCAGAAAGTAGGCCAACCATGTTTGACGTTGCATCAATGATTGGGAATGACACTGTGCCCCTTCCTTCTCCTAAACCACCTGCATTTCTAAAGCTCAGAGGTGATAAAAGTTCAACATTGCCCTCCACCTTCACAGAAAGATTTTCAGTCAATCTTATCACGGAAACAATTCTGGAAGCAAGATGAGTAACTATAAAAATCCTCCTCCTAGTACTTGGATTAGACAAGAGCTCTTTTCTATTTATAGTTTGCTCTATCAATATTTATTCATCTTCTATATTTACCACGGGATCAGGTTAAGAAAAACTAAGTCTGATTCCAACAGTTAAATGATGTTTAAAATACTTATTTCGATGATGGATCTTGCATTTTTTAAAGATTATAAATGATGTAAGACTGCAACATATAAGTAAAATGTTGGAACATGGAAGTAATCTAGCTGATTTTGTAATCTTGCTTTATTGATATATTGTTGTCAATTAAATTTGGGAGAAATGTGTTTTTCACAATTTATGAAAAAGAAATGCATCTAAATCTCTTTAATTCTACCTTTTTCCCTAATTATAGATATCTTAAATTTTAAATTTGTTGTTAATGATTGTTAAACTTTATACTTTCCTAAAATTTAAGTATAATAAAATTTAGGTTAAATTACTTTTTTAGTCATCTTGTTTGTTAAGTAGTTTCAAAATGGTCATTCAATTATTCGTTGTCTCAATTTCGTACTTATGTTTTCTAAAGTGATTCAATTTATTCCTCTCCGTTTATATTGAACAAACACCATTCACACAGTACTAAGGTGGCAAAATTGAACTTATACGTGTCAAAGTTTTTAAGAAGGGTGCAATTGACGTGGCATCAGTTCTAAAAATTTCTTTTTCTGGTGAGTCATGAAACCTTAAATGTTGGATAGGTTCAAAATTGAGAAGGTTTTGTTTCCCCTTTGTTTCGTTGCTCTTGTGAAATCCTATAACCATATTGTCGTGACTTTGTGGTGTTGTGAGGCATGTCCCAAGTTAACTCTTGTTGTTCTTGCACATGTTCGGGCAATGCAAATGGTGGTTTCCCCTCTGCGGGTGGTTGTGGAAAGGGTTGGGTGTAACTCCAATTTGCTAGTGTGGAGAGGTTGTTGTCATGAGAACTTCCAAAACAACTAGGAATGCTAGGAAGAAATTTTGGGGTTGCCCAAATTTCAAGGTTAGATCCATGAGTGTTGTTACATTTTTTTTTAAATTATTGAATGTAATTATTGTTTATTGATTTTTGTCTTCATTTGATGAATAAAGAGGAAATCAAGAATTTGTTAAGTGTAATTATTTCAAGTGGTGTGGAGAAGATGATATTGACGAAAGGGATGGTGTTATCTTCAGGCAGAGGAGGAAGATTTGTAGTTTAGAGAAGTAATAACTTGTATGAGAAATGGGTGAAGCGTTTAATAGGAGTTGTTTGTATTGTTGTTGTACTTAATATAATCTTAGTTTCATTGTTGATGAAAAGTCCCTAAATTGTTGTGAAGGTTGTATTTGGTATGTTGTGCAACGTTATATTTTATTTTCATGTGATATATAAAGTTACAAAATCATTGTGTTCTGTATTGGTTAACATTGCATACATCATTTCTGTGTATAAAGCACTCCCACCAAGGATTATGACTCATTTAGCTGAATATTTTATGGTAGAAGTTTTATATAGTAAAGGTGGGTTTTCTGTAAAGTGAATTTGTTAATAGGTAAGGATAAGGACATATTTAGGGTACACTTTTGTTTTGATAAAAAAACAATTGAATTAAAATAAACTTGAAAGCCCATCTTTTCAATATTTATCTGGCATAAAAAGGTTTCTAATTTTGAAGGCTTACAAAAGTAACAAATTTTATGACTCAAATTAAAGTTGAATGAATATGACAGTGGTATCCACTTTGTTGTAATAAGTCTTACATTTCATGTCACACATAGTTCTTGCTAATTATATGGGACCCTCTTTATATTTCTCCATTGCTTTTAAACCAGTAAAACTAAGTACATTAGTATATATGGTTTTATATGCTTACACCAGTAAAACATTGAAAGCAAATTATATGTTCCATATATTCCATTCCTGTTTCAAAATAAATTCAACAGGTTTTGTACAAACACATGCACTCTCAATTCAAAGGGTCCACATTAAGTGCAAAATCCAAAACTAAATCCAAAATAACATCAAGTGTAAATCCAAAACTAAATCATAACAGATGGCCAAAGTACTAGCTCAAGTGTAAATGTCCATAAACTAAATACATCAGATGTTGCAACCAAACGCAAAATACATTAATTTTCACTGCTTCCAAAATACATTAATTTTCACAATTTCCAAACACGCCCCCTCCTATGTTGAAGTTTTTGCCTGATGTTGGGTCTGCCACATGATGGGGGACGTTGTGGTGGAATTGCTAGTGCAAGGGGATGTGTTGGAACTGGTGGAATCGAGTCTTGGGTACTAATTGGGTTCATTTGAAGTTGAAGCTATTGTACAAATGACGCTTGGTGGCAGATTTTCACCTACATCACAACTTGATGGTTGGGTTGGAGGCATAGATTGTTCATGTGGCAGATTTTGCCCTTGATCAAAACTTAGTGGCACATTTTCACCTTGTGGAGTCGTATTAACTGATGGTAGTGGAGATGGTGGAACATGTGGGCAAGTGCTTCTATTGTGTTCTAGTTGTTTACAGATGACACATTTCTTCCTCACCCCTCCTCTTCTAACTTGGGTCTCATCTTTATTTAACTTAGAAGCTTGAAGTCTTTTTTTTTTTTATGTCTTCCAAGTAATATACGCTTTAGTGGAGGCAACACATCAAGGAAGGGAGTAATCTCCCACACATGTTGGTTGTTCACAAGATATATTATTAAGCAATATATTTCTTCATATGAGGACTGGGTAAACTAGTGTGCTATATATTGTTCTGCACTCAGATTCAAGAAGTTCATTGTAGTAAGAAAGTGACAGCATTGCATGCCAGTAATACTTCGTTTTCTGCAGCTGCATTCCATGTTGTTCACATTAACCACAAACTTCTCAACAATAGTAGATACATGTCTGACATCAAAAATCTTTTTCGTTGACCAACTATGTTCATAAAGAAAAGGAACAAAATTCAGTCCAAGATTCAGTATATAAAATATAAAACAAACAGTCAGCAGTACCTTGGAACCTAATATTTTGTTAACTGCATCTCCTTGTTTAGTTTGTTGCGAATTTTAGGGCATATTGAACATTGAAATAAACTTATCTTCAACCTATTACTTGTCCATCTCTTCATCATGTACAAACTTATGTCTTCAAGCATTGCAACTATTGGCTTACTCCTTGCATCCACTAACACGCTATTGAAGGTATTTGACATGTTAACTAGTGTGTCACATTTCACAATGGTATTGAACCTTGATCTTGACCAATACCTTTTTCAGTTTGTGGCACGTATCAGAATATTGATATAGAAAATGAAAATATACATAAACTTAAGTAACAATCAAATACTTTCCTTGGAGGAATAACTATTATATGTTTGAATGCATCCTCGTTCACTTCTTTGTTCTCTAACATAACCTTTCTCAAGCTTGTGGATGTATGCAGTAAACAACCCTCCACATTAAACGTTTCAGAATCTTCCCTAGAAATTTCTTCCTGAAATTCTCATACAAGTGGGACATACAAAACCTTTGATCAACTCCTGAAATGAGTTCATTTAAAGCTGGTAGGAAACTCTAACAAAAATAAATAAATGTTGGTAGAACTTAACTGAATTATATACAGTTCATATAGCTGAAAAAAAATGTGTACCTTTTGCTGGTCTGATACAAAAGTGCATGAGGCACAACATTCAACCCCACTAAGATCATCAATTAAAAGGTCTAAGAACCAAGACCATGTGTCCTTATTTTCAACCTCCACAACTACGTATGCTATAGGCAACATTTGATCATTGGCATCTCTTGCCATAACTATCAACAACTCACCATCAAACTTCCCCTTTAAAAAACATCCATCTAATCTTATTATAGATCTACATGATACAAAGTTGTCCTTGCATGCTTTTAAACAAACATAAAATCTTTGGAATATTTTGAACCATCATGATCTTCAACCTTTATTTTAATTGTTGAACCAGGATTTGATCTACGCAACTCATGAGCATAATCATATATACGTTTGTATTGCTTTGTAAAGGAACCATCAATCTTGTTTACAACCATTAATCTTGCTCGAAAAGACATTGAGCGAGATATATAAACATTCCACTTCTGTAAGCCCTTTTCTCAAATCTGCATGGCCTTCACAATAGGATTTTCTCTAACTGTGTTCTCTATTCTCCCACTTAACAACTTTGCATTAATTATACGATTGTTAAACTCTCTACAACATGTATGTTCATCAACAATATTTCTCAACTTCTAGGTTTTAAGAATAGCTACATAAGCACAATAAGCAATCCATAAACATTTTCCTATTCCACCCAAACATTTCACCCTTACTCTTTTTTTGTCATTCTTCTCAAATTGTAAATTTCTCTCGCTTTGCAACCCATATGTTCGTATGGCTTCCATAAATTCTTCCTTATTAATGAAATATGTACCAACTTCCCATTCATATTCAGCCATAATTTTGGGCATACAAAAAGTGGGAAACTTTCTACATGTCTCTTCCTCACCATTGTCAAAATCATTGTCTTTATTACTTACCAATTCATCTAATTCTAATTCATTATCAGAGAGAACTCTAGCATGTTTCTTGATTTCATTAATTTTCTCATCGTGATTAATTGTTTTCCTCAAACTGGTAGAAGTCTGACATGATCCACCAACACCTAGGTCACAATCTATATCCACATCAATTAAACAATCACTATCTTCATCTATGTAATCAATGGAGCAACCATCCTCAAACTCAACCTCTTCCACATTTTGGTCTTCACCCCCTCGTTATGTGTCTTAGACTGGACCTGATCATCAATCTCACGAATCTCAGGCTAGACATGTTCTTCAGCCTCACCCTGAACATGGACATCTCCCTCAACCTCACCACTTTCAGGCTAGACCTATTCTGCACCATCACACTGCACTTCAACCTCTGCCTCACCAAATTCAGCTTGGAGTTGTTCTTCTACAACTTCAGCCTCAATGGCATTCTCCACACCATTTACTACTACAACATTATCATTAGCTGGACAATATTCCAGCATATGTACCAGCTCTACTTCACAAATTGAGTGAATCATAAATATATGGACTTCACCATGTCGCTTCACGATGTTAACCATATGGAGTGCACCAACGTCATCATAGAAATGTTGCAACCTTTCCTCCAACACTGCACAACCTCCAATAAAATAGCACATGTCTTTCACATAAATATAACACCTTAAAGTAAGACCATCTGTCTTTATCACACGACAAAACACTTGTTTGGCCATTAACATATATAACTCCACCCTCATTTTAAAGTGCCCCCCATGGTGGATAACCACTTCAAACATCTCATCATAAAAAATTGTGACTATAGATATAAACCTATGAAATGTCCAGATACCCACAACGACATACTTTTATTACAAAGAATACCACCAACACACCAGCAGAAAACATTAAACCCCATTTCGAAGGGGGGCCACAAATTACACACACTAATTTGGAAATGGTGGGACAACACAGCTTTTCTACGACTCAACTCAGTAAACAAATATCAAACACAAAACGATATAGAAGCATTGAAATGAAAAACAAACCCAACTACATAGTCCAACCAAACCACCCCAAAATCAACTTCAACGCAAAATCAAAAAAGCCCTAAAACCTACTTCGTAAAAATTGGAAGCAAAACTCACCTGGATTGTTGAACGCCTTCGATCACAATGACAACAATCACTCCAATGTAGTGCCTGGTGATCCCAATCATAGTCGCAATCCTTGAAATTGATTGTCAGTTGATCCCAATTCCACGACGAAGAACCCAATTCCCTTCTCAGCTGGTGATCTTAAACAGAAGCACATGGTTACGGGCCACGTAATTAAAATTGATACACAATTAAAGAGCCATGTCATTGTTCCTTTATGAATTTTAACGCGGTTAACTTTGAGGACTAAATTGAGTCACTTTAGAAAACATAAGGCCAAATTCAGATAACGAATAATTGGAGGACCATTTTGAAACCACTAAACAAATAAGACACTACAAAAATTCTTAGAATTACCGACGAAATTTTATCGATGGAAATATTTTTGTTAGTAATTTTGATTTACCGACGAATTTTATCAATGATTTTTCAAATGTCATTTATCGACAGATTTTACCGTCGAATTTATTTCTGTCAGTAAAATCCATCGATAATACATATTCTTATTACCGATGAATGTTTTTGTCAGTAAAATCCGTCGATAACTACTTTTTTAAATTCCACCGATAAATTCGTCGATAATTGATCCAATCAAATATTTTATGAATTTTTTAATTTGATATTAATTAATTCATTCATTTTTTTAAATTTTATTAATAAAAATAAATTTAATTTCTTTATAATATAAATATTTTATTATTATTTTTTTGGGATGTTGAAATCTGTAATTCTTTATAGGTGAAAGAATGAATAAATTTAATGTTTAAGTGTTACCTAATTTTTTTAGTTTTGATATGACAAATGGAAATAAATAATTTTGATATGAAAAATGGGAATGAGTGAGGGAAACACAATGTTGGTTTTGGGATGAAAAATGGACCATAGAAAATCAAAATTTTGAAATAAAAAAATAAAAATTATTATATAATTATCGACGGATATATTGGTCAGTAATTGCAGACGAATTTTATTGACAGATTTTCTTTCAGTAATTACCGACGAAAAAAATATTTCATCGGTAAAGTTTATCGATGACACTTTTACCGATGGATTTTTGACCGTCAATAATCTGTGATAATTTTAATTTATCGACGAATTTTGAAAATTACCAATGAATTTCGACCGTCGATAATATTAATTTTTCTTGTAGTGAAAGGACTAAAAGAGTAATTTAACCTAAAATTTGATTAAAAGAATACGCTAGCTATGATTATTTTAAATTAACGAACGACTAGATGAGACGAAGTATGAGAAAAGTGTAAAAATAAGTGGCCAATCTCACCCGCTATTTATAGTAATTGGGGCCCAACTTTCATTTGATCTCAATCGTGTAATCTCATCGCATCCAAGCATCAAACAATCCACAACACATGACAGTTCAAATTCCTTTACAAGCGTGGAAGTCAAAATGTCTTTGTGCCAACTTTTCAAATACTCTATGCGAGCGGTAACACCCTAGATGAGCACCCCAAGCTGTCATAAAACCCCTTTCGTTTTAGCATAAAACCTCGCTTAAGGCCTGAGGGCTTATGTAATGTATGGGTTGGTCGGTCATAATAAGGCTAACCAACAAAGTAAATGTGATTTGTGCAGCGTACTCTCTCACTGTTGCCACTAGTTGGACTGCCCACATGATTCCACCTTAGTCGTTTATACGATTTATGTGACGTATCGAGTCGAGCAATGCACCGCGCATCATGTGAATCCCTCTCACTTACCGCCAATTGGACTAAGCACAGGATTTCACCTGATTCCTTTATGCATTTTATGAGTTGAGCAGAACGACCAACCGAGCGGCACAACAAAGAATCAGTTAATAATTTAATTAACATAAAGAGGTCAATAATCAAGATTAAATGATGATTAGTTGTTAGAACTTTTGTGTCGCATTAATTGCAATATTTATTACTTTAACCAAACAACCCTACAATAACTTTAGCATCAAAGCACCTTTGACCGGTACACCCCAATTGGTTGACAAAAAGGAACACCAAATGTAACATCCCTAAGGAATATTACTTGATAATAAATAAATAAAAACGGAATTACAATAAACTCCACATTTAATATAAACCATTTCCCAAAAACGCGGGAAATTTAAAACTTTAATAGATATAAAGTCGTAAACCAAGAATCCAAAATTTCATGAAATGGAATTAAAAGCAATGGCTCCCGCCAAATTTACATGAGGTTCTCAAAACAAAATCATCAACATATACTTTATGTATATACAAAATATCCCCTGCTAGCCCTCACTCCGAGTATATGCATCTCCTGGCCCACCTGTCACATCATCTGCTCCCAGATAACAAGATATTCGATCATCGCCACACACACACAGATAGGGTGAGCTATGCACAATAAAATATAAATAGATGTATGTGAAATAAACATGCTTCCCAACCCAAAATAACATAATTAAGTTCATAATTTCCAAATCACCCAACCATGACCTCATAGTCCGTCATGAGTCGTATGCATGTACTAGGCCTTGGGACTTCCCTGTGCTCCCACAAAACTAACTCATTCGTGGTCCAACCCTATGAGCCTATCCCGCTTATAGTCCTACCCTACAGACTCCTCGCCTGTAGTATGAACATCCAAGTCTCATACTTAGACCCTGGCACGCACGCAATCACCATACTATGGACTCATCGCCCAATAGTAGCCGACGGGAACATAATAGTTCCTTGCCCATCGTGCGCCCGACACATGCAATCACCATACTAAGGACTCCTCGCCCAATAGTAGCCGACGTGAACTCAACCAGTTCCATGCCCATCATGTGTCCAACCACCGAGCACATCCTAGACCCCTATTGGACTAAGTCCTTCAAGCCCACACACCACAACACATGCATATACAATCCAACCATGGTATAACAACCAAACACACTCACAAGCACATAGAAACATAGTACATCGCATAAACTCGCTTAGGCTAGAGACCCCTCGCCCAAGCTAGACCCTCAATCTCGCTTGGGCTAGTTCAGCTCGCTTGAGCGAGTTTAACTCAGCAACCAAAACACACCATCTCGCTTAGGCGAGATCCTCTCGCCTAGGCGAGCCATACGTTCGCCCAAACATCCATTCCTATCTCGCCTGGACTAAAATACAAGCAGAACACCACACATGACCAAGACATCTCGCTTAGGCGAGGTGATCTCGCTTGAGTGAGACCAAACTCGCTCAACACACTAAACTCCTCGCCTGAACGAGAAATCGCGCTCAACATGAGCATCCTTCCTTGCGATCTCGCTTAGGCGAGCCACTCTCGCCTAAGCGAGAGTATCTGTCGCTCAAACCCAAAACCCTTCGCCTAGGCGAGAAACGCAGCACAAAGCCAAAAACGAGGTCCTGCAACTCTCGCCTAGACGAGATGACCTCGCTTGGGCGAGACTTGTAGAGTTGCCTCTATTTACGCACACAAGCCGTCCAAAATCATACTAAACCACATCCCAATTCACGCCCAAACAATAGAGATTCATACACCAAACATGTACACATAATTCAGACCCCAAAATGATCATTATAATTCCAGTTTGAACATACTTCGCATAAACAGTATCCCAAAAACCCTCATTCAATTCTTGTAAAACACCACAAGGCTTGGTACCCAACATACAATCCATAGATTTCCAATTACAGTGCGTAAATAACCAAAATCATACCACATGGAATCCTATTGAAGGCAAAACGCAGAATCACAAGCCATTATAGAAATACTCATAAATTCAGCACCCCTAACCTGACAGTTTGATTGAAATTGGAAGAAAAATGGGATTTCTTTGGTTTGCCTATGACGTGCCACAGATTCCCTCTTAGTTCAGCCCTTTTTCGCACCCAAACCTCACCTCTCAACCTCAATTTCGTGCTCTCTCTGTAGCAGCTCCCCACAATTGCCAAAACCCTTCCTTTTTCTTAAAATTTGGCTTTTATAAGTGCCTCTAAGATGGGTTTTAAAAATAAAACGAATTTGGGCTTAGGGTGGGTTTTAATTCCTCTAAATGTTAATTATTTGATAGTTTTTCCAACCCTTTGGCTGCCCCCATTCTGCTAGGTTCTCTACCTTTCCACATTCATTTCAAACCAAGTTTAATAAAAATAAAGGTTTGAACCCGTGACCTTCCACTCACAAAGCCAAGCACAACCACTATGCCAATTCACATTTGTTGATATACACCATCAACATAAGTTTACAATCCCAATCACCTACTCATACATATTCTTAAAAATCAATAACAAAACAATCACACATAATTGGCATACATAGGACTCAAACCCAAGTCCTCTGACACATTTAAGTACTCTCAACCATTTGAGCTAGCACTTTTTCACACTGCAATAAACAACAATTAATGCCATAAAGGCGCCTTCTACCCGCATTTATTAATTAATTAATTATTTAATTAATTAATTTTCCAGGGTCTTACACCGAACAAAGAGCTATACAGGAGACTTTAAGAGCTTGAAAGTTGTTTAAGTAGAAGTTTGACCCCTACACCCGAAATAGAAAAAATATACGTGCCCACATAGAACGTCTTTTACTTTATTACAAAATTATCAGTGTTCTCTCTTTCTATCCCAATTTTATGTATAACCGACATATAAATTCTATTACTTATTACAAAATTGTCATTGCATCAACTTTCTCTTCCAGTTCCAGTGATAATCAACACAAAAAGTTTTATTGTAACACCCCATTTAATTTAATGTACGAAATTAAAGGAAGCGTTACAAAAAGATAACCTAATAGCGCAGTCCTGGAGTTTAAAACTCAACTCCTTACAATTAAAGGCACACCACGATGCCCAAAAGAAAACTGGATAAAAGTCTAATAGGCGGGTACAACAATAAAACATGAAGCAATACATGGGCCGTAGCCCTAAGGAAAAACCCATCAAGAATTAAGGTCCGGCCTACGCAGACTATGCAGCAGAATTATCACCTCCCCGTTGTCCACGGGTGTTCCTCACCTCTGCTCACACCAACAAGTTGATGATCATCGCAAAAGAGAGTACCACACAACAGAACACACAATAATAAAAGTAGGGTAAGCTAGAGCACAAAAGATTTCATCCATGCATTCAGTTATATTTACACAAGCGTACATTCATATCAGCTAAGCATGTTATGACTTCTCAGGCAATACACTACGACGCGACTCGACTCATCCAGATACGTATAACTTGGTCGGATTCAGCGGATGCCTGCACTTGTGGTGGATACCTCTGCTCACCCCCGAGCTGCTCACCCCTGAGCTATGTGTTACAAGTGTTACAATGAATCAATTTCCCTCACCACAAGGTTAGCCCTTAATGAATTTCAGGACTCCTACTACTCACACCACAGGAGTCAGTCCGCTCTAGGTGAGACTAACTAACCCCTTAGAGTGTCAGGATGCAACCTTACCTTGAATCCTTACCTAGTTATACAAATGGGGCACCACCATGGACACCCAATAACAGGGGCCATGGAATTATGTCCCCACCACTGAAGTGCAACCCCGGAGGTCTCACCTAGAGGCCCTAAGGAATTACACACTGACATGGACCAAAAATCATAAATCAACAATAAGATAACACTAATCATGCTTACAATTTCATACCAACCCCTGAAATTAAATCCTCATACGTATCACATATTGAATCCATACCACTGATCATCACCACCCCATGAGTATAGGGCCTCATCTCATATCAATACCATGTTGCTTTAATTCCAACCCACTCATTAATTTCACATGCCAAGTTCCCACAATATCCATCATTCACCATTCATGAATCATGTCCTGTATACATAGCAATCCATTATATATATATATATATATATATATATATATATATATATATATATATATATCCCTCATCATACAATCATACCCAAACGAATACCAAGCATCCAAGAGCAACCAAGCAACCAAACAATGCATTGCCTCGCCAGCCCCTCGCTCAAGCTGAAGGGTCTCGCTCAGGCGAGACGTTCTCGCTCAGGCGAGTCCCCTTCGCCTAGGCGAGGGCTCAAAAAGGAACAGGAAAACAACGCGGGATCTCGCTTAGGCGAGACCCCTCTTGCCTTGGCGAGATACTCGCTCGCTCAAAATAATGAGTTGGTCGCCTCGGCGACCTTTCGCGTAAAGAGGGTTTGGGCGAGTCCCTGTCCATCTCGCCTAGGCAAGACTGGCTCGCTTGGGCGAGATTATAGAGTTTCCACTATGACTACGAAGGCTATACTAGACAAAGGCGGTAAGGATTAAAAGGTACTTAAGTGAGCAGAACAATGCCCAAGCTAAACGTGAATCTGAAGAACGTTGGAACCCTAGCAGAAGACGGCAGGAGCAACAACTCTAGAAAGTGTGGCTTCTGTTTACGAAAAGTGAGCATGGGTTAGGGTTTGGGGCCGACTAGGTCTGTTTTCCCTTTCTGGACCAACCCTAAGGCCCAATAGTTAAGGTAGCCCTAAGAAAAAGGGGCAGAATGGAAAGTGGGCCTTACACTTATCATATTTACAATTTTACCACCAGATCACTTACTATGTTGGATGTCGGCATAATATGTCGTCATAAAATTAATAAGTTTATAAGATATATGATTTGATAAGAAAAAACAAAAAAGAAAAAATCTGTATAATATAATATAGGCAAAAATATATATATATATATATATATATATATATATATATATATGATATATATATTATATATTATGTATATATATGTATATACATGTGTGTATATATATATATATGTATATACATGTGTATATATATGTATATACATGTATATATATATATGTATATGTATGTATATATATATACATGTATGTATATATACATATATATATATATATATATATATATATATATATATATATATATAAACCATTGTTCATTTCAATTGACGAGTTAGTTGCTGGTGTTGAAATCAAGCCACCATTGCTGTTTTAACAGGTCCACCCTCAAATTAAAAGGATAAAAGGGAAAAATAAGTGTGTAATAGTTCAGAGAAAAATTAAGATGTATGTGTAATATAGTTCAGTTAGGGTTAATTGTTATTTTTGAGGTCAAGCCACGGATGCTGTCCCGAATACCAACTCAGCTCATGACCATCAACAAGGACGTCCGAGTTAGAAAGTGACACTTTTGGCTGCCTTTTATTGTTTGGAATATTACAGTTCACGGGCTAGTGGCTATTTCTGAAGTCAACAAATACTCCATTTAGAAAGTGACATCATTTTTATATTGTTTTGTTTGGAATATTATAATTGAAAAATAATTTATAAACCCCAAAAAAAGTGTATGAACACTTAATATATACACTCAGAAAAGAATAAAAATAACATGTTTATAGAATATATAATATAATTAGAAAAATGTAAAAGAAAAGAATTATATAATAGGTGTAGAAAAAATTAAGATGTATATATATCATTATTCTTTACAATTGACGAGTTAGTTGTTGGTGTTGAGGTCAAAGCCACCAATGCTAACAAGTCCAACCTCCAATCAAAAAGTGACACACTTTGGTTGTTGTTTGGAATATTATAATTGAAAAATGATTTGTAGACCCAAGGAAAAGTCTATCATACTTCATAACTACTTAGAGGGAGAATAAAATTGATGTGTGATATACATGTGATGTGATTAGAGAAGAAAGAAAAAATTAAAAAGTCAAGCCACCGATCCTGTCCTGAATACCAACCATTTCAACACCTCATCTACGACAGCTCATTAGATTGGGTTTCTCAGACAATATGTAGAATTGTGTTAAATAATGCAAACCAACTTTGTCAATTAAAATGGCATTAACTTCTACTCTGACATATTTGACTTTATTCCTTTGCCTGTGTATGTTTTGTGTTAATGCAGTCACCTACAAAGAAATTTTGCAAACAGGACAGCCACTGGGAACCTCAGACTCGGTTGTTTCTGATAGCGGGAAGTTCGAATTGTGCTTTTTCACCAGAGTCCGAGATAACTCAACAAAGTACTATGTTGGTATACGGTATAAAAGGGTTCCAAACGACAAGAACAAGATTGTGTGGGTTGCTAACCGAGACTACGCACTTGAAACATCCTCAGCAGTTCTTACCATTCATACTGATGGAAATTTTGTGATCGAGGATGGACCACTTACATATCGTGTCAGCAATCTTTCAAACAATTTCAAGACCTATGGCATGCTCTTGGATTCAGGAAACTTGCTACTGCTGCAAACCACAAATAAAGAGATTTTGTGGCAGAGTTTTGATTATCTTACGGACACCCTTTTGCCCAGAATGAAACTAGGACATGATGAAGGAAAAACTTGGTCACTGCGATCATGGACAAGTGCAGATGACCCTGCCCCTGGAGATTTTTCCCTCCAGTATGATTCCGGCAGGTTCAACCTAATCATCAACAATGGTTCTACTGTGTCCTGGATTGACGACAGGTACAACGATACAATTGGAAATGTTTTTGGACACAGTGGTGTGGATCAGTTCGACTACTACTACACTTTGCCAGTTGGTAATGACTCAAGGCTGGTACTAGAAGTGTCTGGGGAGGTCAACCAGGAGTATTGGTCTGATAAAGAACAAGTTTGGGTTTCTATTCTGTCATCCAAGTGTGGTAACAATTCGTGTGGAGCCTTTTCCATCTGTAACCCGAAAGCTCGTGACCCTTGTGACTGTCCTTATGGTTTCAGGCCCTCTGACGCTGATTCTTGGAGCAAAGGGAACAAATCCGCTGGCTGCGTAAGGAACACTGACTTATCGTCCTGCAGTAACGGTGTTGAATCCAACGATAAATTCAAGCAACTCTATAATGTTAAATCGCCAACTTTGGACAGTCTCACGAAGTTCAATACAACAAGGGAGTGTGAAAGTTCTTGTTCTAGAAATTGTTCTTGCGTTGCTTTCGCTTACTATTTGAACGGTGATTGCCAGTTGTGGCTTGGTTCCGTCTTGAATCTAAAGAACGTCTCAACAGATGTGGACAATTCTGATGATAGCAATACAATTTTTTACCTAAGACTTGCTTCATCAGAATTGGATATTCCTGGTAATTTCAAGAACCCTCGTTTTCCAAGTGGTCTCAATTTTCATATGTGGATCGGACTTATGTTTCAATAGTATTGTGTCTATCATATAATAATAACTCGAAATGTTCATTAAAAAATACCACTGATTTGGTTATGTAAAAAAAATATAATGGCTACATTTGTGTGCTTCTCAGACTTAAAAAGACAAAATCCTAAGTTGTTTTCCACTCAACTGCTACTTCTCTCTATTCTAGCAAGAGTCACTTCACTACACAGCTTAGATAAATTTATCAGTCATTACATGAATTTTCATAGTTGATAAATTTTCTCTGCAGATTCGAACACAACAAGAGCAAAAGAAGGAGGATATACTGTTAGCAAGAATCTACTTCTGATTGTTATACTCATCTCTTCTCTAGCTTTTCTTGTAGTGGGCCTTTTAGTTTACTGGATTAGAAAGAAGAGGAGAAAAGGTAAGAAAGAAACAAGTTTCCAAGTTAATTCAGAGTATTTTAACTTATGAACTAATTTTCCTCAATTTGCAGGGGAAGATTTGCTCCATTTTGATATAAGCATGAGCATGAAAGTTGAACATTCTGAACTTACTGAATCAGATAGGAGTGCCAAAGTGAAGAAGGAAGTCAAATTGCCTTTATTCAGTTTCGAGAGTGTTGCAGCTGCAACTAATAATTTCTCAGATGCAAATAAACTTGGTGAGGGTGGCTTTGGACCCGTTTACAAGGCATGCTCAAAAACTCTTCTTAGTAATTTTTTTAGTGCAAATAATCTATCCTCTCAATATAATCAGTTTTCACAATGTCTTTCAATCGCAAGTGATATATATGATGTTGGGCTCTAAATAATAACAAGCAGAACACAATAAAAAATTTAAAGAAATCACTTTTTTTCATACTAAAAGTTCATTGAAAATACAGGGTACATTATTCAATGGGGATGAGGTTGCCGTGAAAAGATTATCACGGAGATCTGGTCAAGGATGGGAAGAGTTGAGAAATGAAGCCTTGTTAATTGCAAAACTCCAACACAACAATCTTGTTAGACTTCTTGGTTGCTGCATTGATCGAAATGAAAAGATGCTGATTTATGAATTTATGCCTAATAAAAGCTTGGATCTTTTCCTTTTTGGTTTGTATCCTACAGTCTCTGAACTCTCTTAAATATGATCCCATTTGCTAAACTTAAACTTTGGTTGTGACATCTTTAATGATGCATAGCAGATGCAACGAAGAAACGGATGCTAGATTGGGGAGCAAGAGTCAGAATAATTGATGGGATTGCGCAAGGAATTCTTTATCTTCATCAGTATTCCAGGTTCAGGATCATTCACAGAGATCTAAAAGCTAGCAACATATTGTTGGACAGCAATATGAATCCCAAAATATCAGATTTTGGAATGGCAAAAATATTTGGTGATAATGAGCTTCAAGCAAATACAAACCGAATAGTTGGAACATAGTAAGTCAATTAACTACAACTACTGGTTTTCTTTACATGATCAACCGTCAACTAATTAATCTACATTATGATTATGCTCAGTGGTTACATGGCTCCTGAATATGCTATAGAAGGACTCTTCTCAGTAAAATCGGACGTGTTTAGTTTTGGAGTCCTTTTGTTGGAGATTGTAAGTGGCAAGAAGAACACTGGCTTTTATCAAACGAGTTCCTTCAATCTTCTTGGATATGTGAGTTTCTAGATTACATCAATTTGTTCTTCACTAACATGTTCACATTAAAATTGATTTCATGATTTTTTGATGTTTTGATCCCTTTCACAAGAAGGTATGTCATAGGATGATGGGTTTTTTTTTTTTTTTCCGAACATGGAGATGGAGTGTACAAAATCATAGTGCCATACCATAATATGCTCCAAACATTCTAACTTTGAGCTTGTTTTGTGCTAAATCTTGAAGGCTTGGGATCTTT
>Ga0214544_1007997_pt1 | contig 18053 bp, 15 predicted proteins | sample CNSS3metaG_FD_160074 | JGI IMG/M metagenome (GOLD analysis project Ga0214544, IMG submission 160074) | Root nodule microbial communities from cowpea collected in UCLA plant growth center, Los Angeles, California, USA - CNSS3 | ecosystem: Host-associated > Plants > Roots > Nodule | place: USA... | reverse complement strand
CGCCGCCGGCTACAACTTCTCGCTCCTCCTCAACTGGTTCAGGCAACTTTTGTGGCTGCTGCTCGCCTGCCTGCATTGCGGATCGAACCCGCGCGCCGCCTAGCGACAGTCATTGTTCACGGTCGACAAAGCTGAGTTGAGCTGGGCCGTCGACGCGTTGCTGCTTGCCGAACCAGGCGATCGCATGTTTCACTCATTTCCCAAGCAGATGCCTGCTGGCACTTATCTCCGCGGATCAGAAATCAATAGCTCGTCTTTATCGATTTGCTCGCGCATCCAAGAGAGAAACTTCTGAAGAGGCAATGACGGAGTGACGTTCTTCGGCCACGTGAGATAATAACCCTCGCCGCTGTAACACGTCATATCAAACGGAGCGACGAAGCTACTGGCCTGAAGGTGTCTCTTCACGAAGACCTTGGTTGCGATCGCGACACCGATATCCAGAGAAGCGGCCTCATAGGCGAGTGCCGAACTTTCGAAACGGATGCCAGGGCCGGGGTCGACGGTCGATCCGACGCGTTTGAGCCAGGCAGCCCAATCGGTGGGACGTGCCATGGAATGCAGCAGCCGCACACGGCTCAAGTCATCAGGGGACCTGAGCTTGTGGGCCTCCTGGAAGGCTGGTGAACAAATCGGAATCAGTTCAACGTCGACAAGCTTTTCGCTGTGGAGATCGGGCCAATTTCCTTTTCCAGCGCGAATGGCAGCATCCAGGTTCTGAGTCTCGAAATCGACCGGGGCGGTAGACGAACTCAGACGCACCTCGATTCGTGGGAATGCTTCATGAAACTGCGTCAGCCGTGGAATAAGCCAGCGCTGGGAAAAGGTCGTGTAAGACTGGATGGCGAGAATATCCCGCCTACCTCGCCGGGACACACGCCTTGCCGCATTCCCGATTTCGACGAAGGCTCGAGTGACGCCTTCATAGAGTTGCCGTCCCTCGTCGGTCAGCTCGATGCCGCGATGCAGCCGCTTGAACAGCACAACGCCGAGATATTCCTCCAGCACTTTCACCTGGCGACTGACCGCCACCTGAGACACGTTCAGCTCTTCTGCGGCCTGCGTCAGACTGGACAGGCGGGCAGCAGCTTCGAAGGTCCTTAGCGGGTTTAGAGGGGGTATCATATTGCTCATTCGTTAGTCATACGTCATGTCCGATCGTGCCCAAACATATTTCGGCGCTTCAGGCGAGGCGTCCCGCTAGACCTTGGTTTACCGGTCTGTCCGCGCGTCTGAACCGGGTTTGCGAGTCCGGTGCTCACACCCGTTCCAGGGCAATGGCAATCCCCTGCCCCACGCCGATGCACATGGTGGCAACGCCATAGCGGCCATTGATCCTCGCAAGTTCCAGTGCCGCTGTCCCGGTAATACGCGCGCCGGACATGCCGAGCGGGTGGCCGAGAGCGATCGCACCACCGTTGGGATTGACGCGGGGATCGTCATCGGCAATGCCGAGGTCGCGCAGACAGGCTAGGCCCTGACTTGCGAATGCCTCGTTCAGCTCGATGACATCGAACGCCTCCGGCTCCAATTCTAGCCGCGCCATCAACTTCCGACAGGCCGGTGCCGGCCCGAAGCCCATGATCCGTGGAGGAACGCCAGCCGTTGCCCCGCCAAGGATTCGCGCAATGGGCATCAGGCGGTGACGCTTTGCGGCAGTCTCATTGGCAAGGATCAGGGCGGCCGCTCCATCGTTCACACCGCTCGCGTTGCCTGCCGTGACCGACCCACCTTGACGGAAGGGCGCCTTGAGACCTGCCAGTCCTTCCAGCGTCGTCTCGCGCGGATGTTCATCACGGTCGAACAGAACCGCGTCGCCCTTGCGCTGGGGGATTTTCACCGGGAAGATCTCTTCGGCCAGCCTCCCGCGTGCCTGGGCGGCAGCGGCCTTCTGCTGCGAGCGGAAGGCGAACGCATCCTGGTCCGCTCGCGATATCCCGAACTCCTCCGCGACATTCTCGGCAGTTTCAGGCATCGAATCGACTCCGTATTGAGCCTTCATGACCGGATTGATGAAACGCCACCCGATCGTCGTGTCCTGTATCGACGACTCCCTGCTGAAGGCAGTCTCGGCCTTCGGCACCACGAAAGGGGCGCGGCTCATGCTTTCCACGCCGCCAGCGACTATCAGTTCGGCCTCGCCGGATCGGATGGCACGAAACCCAGTGATGATCGCATCCATTCCGGAACCGCAGAGCCTGTTGATCGTCGTTCCGGGAACCTCCACCGGCAATCCGGCAAGAAGCGACGACATGCGGGCCACGTTGCGGTTGTCCTCGCCCGCCTGATTAGCGCAGCCAAAGATCACCTCGTCAACCGCTGCCCAATCCAGGGACGACTGACGGATCATCAATGCTTTCAGCACGATGGCGCCGAGATCATCCGGCCTCACCGACGCAAGCGTCCCGCCGAAGCGGCCGATCGGGGTGCGGATGTAGTCGCAAATGTAGACGTCAGTCATAGGTGCAGGCTCCGAGGATAGGTAACTAATGGGGCCACGCCGGCCGCACGCATCCAAGGCCCGACGCGGGGCGAGCCACTGGTGACCGGGTCGCCGAAATCAGCGAAGCACAAGCAGCGCGTCGCCGGCGCGCACGCCGGAGCCCTTGGGCAGCACGAAGACCGGATTGATCTCCGCCTCTTCCAACCGATCTTCCAGCGCCACCGCCATGTCCGCGAACACCAGGACGGCGTCGATCAAAGCCTCCGTATCGGCGACCGGCCGACCGCGGAAGCCCTCCAGAAGGGCCGAACACTTTAGTTCGCCGATCATGTCGCGTACCTGTCGCCGCGTCACCGGCAAGAGCCGCATTGCGACGTCCTGGTACAACTCAGTGGTGAAGCCCCCCGCGCCCAACAGAACGCACGGCCCGAGCTGCGGATCACGGTTGTAGCCGAGGATGAACTCAACGCCGCCCCTGACCAGCTCCTGGATCAGGAAGCCATCAACCTTCGCGCCATTTGCAGCCACCTCGACGCGCGACAGCATCTGCTCGCAGACCGATTCGACGTTTGCTGTGGCGACGCCGACTTCAACACCTCCAACCTCCGATTTGTGCAGGATCTCCTTCGAGAGGATCTTGATCACGACGGGTCCTTCGAATGCGGTCGCCTTGGCCGCTGCGTCTGCCGGCGTTGCCGCCTCGATTTCGCGTGTGACCGGAAATCCGAAGCGCTCATAGAAGCGCTTGGCGTCGGCCTCGTTCAACGAACCTTGCGGCAGGTCCGCACCGGCCACGGCAGGGGCCGGCCGCCGCTCGGACGAGTCGGCTTCGCCTCGCGGCCGCAGCGCGCATAGGGCCGCTGCGCAGCTTTCGGGAGCCGCATAGGCCGGGATCCCGTTGGTATTCAAGTGTTGCACGATGCCCGGCGCTTCGGGACTGACATAAGCGATGATGGGCTTGTTACTGATGTTCATCGACTCGAGGAGCGGCCGGGCGACGACATCCGGCTGCCCGATCGAGGACGACCCCACGACAACGACGATGGCGTCGTAGGTGGGGCTTTCCGACAGGATTTTCAGGATGGATCGGAAGAGATCCGGACGCAGGCCGGCCAACGTGACGTCGATCGGATTGCGGTCGAGAACCGCCTCCTTGAGATCGAGCGCCAGCAGCTTTTCCGCAGTGTCGGGATCGGGGCTCGGCATTTCGAGGCCGGCAAGTCCGACATTGTCGGCGACGATCGTCGCCGCGCCGCCTGTCGACGTCACGATTGCAATGCGCTTGCCTGAAAGAAGACGCCCCTGGGACAGGCCGGCAGGGATGTCTAGGAGGTCTGCGAACGTCTGCGCCCGGATGATACCGAGTTGCTTGAACAAGGCGTCATATACCTTGTCCGCGCCGGCCAGCGCGCCGGTGTGGGAGATGGCGGACTGCGCGCCGGACTCCGACCGACCGACCTTGTAGGCGACGATGGGTTTGCCGGCCGCAATAACCCGCGCGGCGGCATTGCGGAATTTCTCCACGTTACGCACGGTTTCGAGATAAAGGGCAACAATCCTGGTTGCCGGATCGTCCGCCATGGCATCGAGAAGGTCGGCAACTTCGATGTCGGATTCATTTCCCGTTGCAATCAGCTTGGAAAAACCGACCCCGCGTCCGACCCCGCGCGAGAGCAGAGATCCGAGAATCCCCCCGCTCTGCGACAAAAGGGCAATTCCGCCGGCACGGAAGTCCGTCATCTCCATGGCGCCGCTTGCCGTCAGCATGATGCGGTCCGTCAGGTTGACCAGTCCTATCGTATTGGGACCCAGAATCCGCATCGAACCCGCGGCCGCGCGCAGCTCGGCTTGGAGACGAAGCCCCTCCTCGCCGGCCTCGCCGAAGCCGCTTGCGAGAACGATCGCCGCTTTGGTGCCCACAGCGGCAAGCTGGCGAACGGATTCGATCACCCGATTGGCGCCGACGAGCACGAGCCCGAGATCCGGCGCCTCGGGCAGTGCCTGCGCATCCGCATAGCATGTCAGGTCGCCGATCGTTTCATAGCGCGGGTTGATGGGGTAGATCCGACCCTTGTAGCCGTGCTGTTGCAGATAAGCGATCGGCCGTCCCGTAAGCTTCGCAGCATCAGAAGAGGCGCCAACGACGGCTACGCTGGAGGGGTTCAGAAGCGCATCAATGAAAGTCATCTTGGCCTGCCTCACGCGCTGGTCTTGTTGAGGAATGCTTCGACGGACGCACGATGTTCGGCCGTGGTGTAGCAGATTGCCTGCGCCTCGCGGCCGAGAGCGAAAATCGCCTCATCACTGCTCTCGAAGGTCTTGTCGAGAATGGCCTTTGTCAGGGCAATGGCGGCCGGCGAGCCGGCGCTCACCTGTTCCGCCCAGAGCTGAGCGTCATCAATCAGGGTATCCACCGGCGAAATTCTGTCGATCATGCCGATCCGCAGCGCCTCCTCAGGCTCGACCACCCTCCCCGTCAGAATGAGCTCCTTGGCGCGGGCGAGGCCCACGCGACGCGGCAGGAAATACATCCCGCCGCCATCCGATACGAGGCCACGCTTGATGAAGCTCATCGACATTTTCGCGCCCTCTGCTGCGACAATGAAATCGCAGGCGAGTGCCATATCGAGACCGAGCCCGAAAGCTGCGCCATTAACCGCGGCAATGACCGGCTTAGAGAGGCCATGGATGACGGCCACTCCCTTGTGCGTGCTGCGCTGGCGAGTCCAGCCGTTGAAGGCGACTTCTCCCGCAGGGACCTCCAGACGCGCGCGCATGCCCGATACATCGCCACCGGAGCAGAAGCCCTTGCCGGCGCCCGTCAGAACGACCGCACGAACCGATCGGTCGGCACCAACCTTCTCGAAGGCTTCGATCAGTTCAGACCGCATCTGATCGTTGATGGCGTTGCGGACATCAGGTCGGTTCAATGTTACCGTCGCGATGCCGTTCTTGTGGGAAACCGCTATGAACTCATGTTCACGAACATTAACGGTCATTCCTTTTGTTCCTTCCTCTTCGAGCGCGATCTAGTGGCACTGGCGCGATCTTTCACTTGGCTAAGGCATCCATGTCTTCGGACTGTCGTCTGGACAACTGATCATCTGGCCTCGTTAGCCCAACCATCGGTTTAGGGGAGACTCCCTCCTGCCGGGGCGACCAGCAGTTTTCGCGGCAGCTCGGCGCCGTACAGGATCGCATCGCGAAGCGAAGCCGCATCGGTGTCCGAGAGAATTCCGGACGCCAGTTCGTGGAACTTCGCGACTATCTCCGCGTCGTTCAGAGGATTCTCGGGATCGCCTCGCCGCGTCTGTTGAAGATGTTCAAGCACACGGCCATCGCGCAAGATCACCCTCAGACGGGCCTGTCGACGGCGTGGATATTCAACGGTAAGGTCTGGATCCTCGGCCACGGAAATTCTCGTCATCAGTTCGCGAATGTCCGCGCGCGCCAGGGTCTCCTCCTCAAAGGCGGCGAGGCGGACCGCTCCGAGGATCAGTCGTGCGGCAAGGCAATATTGCAGGCTGAAACGCGCATCCTGCGCCGACGCGGGATCTGGCCGATTGCACATCGCTTCGGTGGCGCGATAACCGTGCACTTCGATCCGCGCAATGTCTTTTTCGCGGAAGGAGTGACGCTCGCTCATAACTGCAATGGCATCGAGCGCAGGAAAGATATGGCCGCAACATCCGTGCGCCTTGACTGTCATGCGGGTGATCGGTGTCCACTCTCCAAGGCCCGCAAGCGCCGCTTCCCAATTGCCGGTCGTATCGCTTGTCGCAGCCGCAAAACCGTTCTCTGCGTCGAGACTATCCGACGAGCCGGCAATTCCCACCGCGGCTGCCATCGCAGCCAGCAAGCCTGCATCTGCCGCATGCCCCGGATGCAGGGCCTTTGCGAGGCCCTTTCCCTGGAGGTTCTGCTGGTGCCCGCCCGCGAAACTTGACGACAGCGCGATGGCATTGCCGAGACTCCTATCATCCGCGCCGAGAAGCATCGCCCCCGCGACGGCCGCGCCGATGGTGCCGACGGTCGATGTGGTGTGCCAGAAGGTGTAGTGGCTGGGCTGAATGGCCAGCGAAATCCGGCAACCCACTTCGTAGCCGGCGACTATCGCGCGGTGCAACTCTTCAAGGCTTGACCCGAGATGCTGCGCGAGAGCGAGAGCGGCCGCAATGGTCGGGCTGCCCGGATGATAGCCGCCATCCTTGAAAATATCGTCGAATTCGACGGTATGGCTAGCAGTGGCGTTGAGAAGAGCCGCGCGGCGCGGCGTAGAGGAGCGGCCATCGACGTAGGACCATGCGCCGCCGCTGCCATCCGTCTCCGGCACCGCCTTGGCCAGCATTATCGCCGGCGCGCGCACGCAGCCGGGCAACGTCGTTGCAAACCAGTCCAGAATCGCGCGGCGCACCGCCCACTCAACGGCGCCGTCAATCGGCCTTCGGCGCCAATCGCAAGCCGCCTGGGCCAAAGCCGAAAGCGGATTGCTCATCGTAAGGTCGCTCCCAGCCTATCCTCCCGAGAGGGTGAGACCCGCTGCTGTGTAAGCATCATCAAAACATGTCGGCGTCTCATGTTCTCCGCCTTTCAGTTGATCGCGCCTTCAGCACGAAGCCTCTCGAGGTCCGCACTGTCGAAACCGATCCCCCGCAGGATCTCCTCAGTTTGCGCACCGAGGGGCTGCGGCGGGAAACTCAGGCCGGGCGCGCTCTTCGACATGGTGAAGCCCGCGACGGGAACCACCAAGCCATCCGTCGACGTACCGGGCGCCGAGTGTTTGTGCAGAAGCGGCCGCGATGCAATTTGCGGATCCGCAAGCGCCTCTTTGAGCTGGCGCACTCGCGCCGCTGGTATCCGCCTTTCCCGGAAGAAATGCTCCCAGTAGTCGGCAGGCATGGTGACGATGATGCTGCTGAGCGCAGCCTCCTCCTCGGCATGGCTGTCCAGCCGCTGATTGTTGTTCTGCTTTATAAGATCCTCGCGCCCGAGGGCGATCCACAGGCGGCGCTGCTGCTCGAGGTTCGACGCCGCTATCATCAGTTCCGCGTCAGAGGCGCGGTACTGGCCGATCGTGGCGAAGGGAAATCGATTGCCCTTCGGCTTCGGATGACTGCCATTCCACAGATATCCCGTGACGTAGGGGCTACACAGGACGAGCGCCACATCCAGCATGGAGACGTCGACGAACTGCCCGCTGCCGCCGTTGCGTTCACGCTGCAGGAGGGCCGCCGTGATGGCATAGGCGGCCGTTGTACCTGTTGCATAGTCAACGACGGGAGCGCCGCATTTCAGAGGATCGCCATCGTCGCTGCCGGTCATAGCCATCATGCCCGAGAACGCCTGCAGAACGGAATCATAGCCCGTCTGCTCCCGGCGCGGTCCGGTCGAGCCGAAAGCCGAGATCGAGCAGTAGATCAGGCTGGGATTACGTTCGCGTAGTTCTTCGTAGCCAAGCCCCAAGGCTTCAAATGCACCGGGCCGGTAGTTCTCGACGAAGACGTCCGCCGTTTCGATGAGCCGCTTCAAGGCGTCACGGCCGGATTCGGTCTTCAGGTTCAGTGCAACCGCCTTCTTGTTCGACGCCTGTGCCATGAAGGCAGTCCCCATGCCGGCACTGCTGAGATCGCGATCTGAGCCCTGAAGGCGCGCCTGGTCCGGATCGGACGGATCCTCGACCTTGATCACGTCGGCGCCGAGCACGGCCATCTGATAGCTGGCGAACGGTCCCGCCAGCACGTGGGTGGTGTCTATGACACGGAAACCGGCAAGGGCCCTCGTCATGGTCTTTCCTTATCCATTCTGCCTTCATTTACTCAGGCGGATGCGGTTCCGCCGGAGCATCTCACGCAGAGGCATCCGACTACTGCAGAAGCCCGGCTGCCTCGAGCTGTTTGGTCGCGATCTTGCTGACGTCGCGTACGAAGGCGTCATATTCCTTCGGCCCCATCCAGGAATCGATGACACCAGTGCTGCGGGCGTAGTCCTGGTAGGTCTTCGCCTTCATCGCCTCGTGGATGGCGTCGGCAATCTGCTGCTGGAGTTCAAGCGGCATGTCCTTCGGACCGAAGACGCCGCGCACCTGCACCCAGCTCGTATCGACCTTGTAGCCTTGCTCGCCGAAGGTCGGAACGTCCGGCAGGCCATTGAGCCGCTTTTCACCCAGAACACCGAGACCGATGATCCGCTTGGATTCGAAGAAGGGTGCGGTCGGCCCGAGATTCGAAACGCCCACATCCACGTGCCCACCAAGCAAGGCCGTCATGATGTCGGGAGTCGAGTCGAAACCGACCCAATTGAACTTTACGCCTGCTGCGCTCTCGAGCATGGCCGTGCCAAGATGCTGCATTGAGCCCACGGGCCCGAACCCGCCGATATTGATTGTGCCGGAGCTGGCTTTCGCCTTTGCGACGAGGTCCGACAGTGATTTGATTTCGGAATCCGTGCGAACGAAATAGATGATCGGGTCTTCCTGCGTGGAGGCTATCCAGGAGAAGTCGTCGACCGAGAATGTTCCCTTGAGATTGGTCAACATGCTCGTGAAATGGCTCATCGTGTTGATGCCAATCGTCACGCCATCGGGCTTGGCTTGGCTGACATGAGCCATCTGGGTCGCCCCTCCGGCACCCGGCGCGTTCACCACGACAATCGGCTGACCGATCATAGGCTCCAGGGATTGCGCCAAAGTGCGGATGAAGATGTCCGCCGTTCCGCCCGGTTTGGTATGCATGACGACGTTTACAGGGCCTGATGGCTTCCAAGCCGTCTCCGCGACGACGGGACTGCCCAGAGAGGCAACGACTGAGAAAGACGCAACCGCCGTGAACGCGCGCGCTGCCTTGAACAGATTGAATGACATGAAACTCCTCCCAAGTTTGAATGAAAGAGACAGGGTCCTCCACGAACCAGTGTGGTATCTCGGACCCGCGGAATGAACTGAGATTTAGTCAGGTCAGATGACCGCAATTCTTGGTCATCATGCTCGGACAGCGAATGGATGAACCGACTGTCCGAGCATTGTCAGCCTTACACCGAAGGATCGGCGGCCATGGCGGCACGCCGGCGCTTCCGAATGAAGCCAACGGCCGGAAGCGCGAATGCGAGGATGGCTGTCAAAAGCAACGCGACCGTCAGAGGCGAGGTGTAGAAGATCTCAAGAGAGCCATGGGACGTAATCAGCGCCCGCCGGAAATTGGTTTCCATCATCTCGCCAAGCACCAGAGCAAGAATTATCGGTGCCAGCGGAACCCGCACCTTTCTAAGTAGGTAACCGAGGATACCGAAGGCAGTCATCACGTAGACCGGAAACATGGTGCCCTCGGAGGCGTAGGCCCCCACAAGGCAAATTCCCGCGACGATCGCCGCGATAGCGGGACCGGGAATGTTTGCCACATGAGCCCAGGCACGCGCACCGGCAAGCCCGATGAACACCATGACCGGCACGCCGATCCAGAGCGACGCGAAGATAGTGTAGGGAATCTCGGGGTTGCGGCTGAACAGCAGAGGCCCCGGCTGAATGCCCTGGATCATCAGGGCGCCGATCATCACCGCCGTCGTCGGGGAACCGGGAATGCCGAGCGCAAGCAAAGGTGCCATCGCACCGGAGACGGCAGCGTTGTTCGCCGCTTCCGAGGCCGCGACACCCTCGATAGATCCCTTGCCAAATCGCTCCGGAGTCTTGGAAGTTTTCTTGGCCACCGCATAGGCAATAAAGGAGGCAATGGACGCGCCCGCACCGGGAATGATGCCGATGATGTAGCCGAGCACCGAGCTTCTAAAGACGACGCCGTTGAGCGACCATAGGCCCTTCCAGTTCCAGGTGCGCCAGCCGCCAAGCGGCGCGCTCTTGATCTTGGCTGTCACGCCCTCTTCGACGAGGAAGAGGACCTCCGAAAGCGCATAAAGCCCCAGCAGCACCGGCACGAGGGGCAGTCCCTCGAAGAGCTCTACCGACGCGGCAAAACGTGGCGTGCCGGTCTGCGTATCCAGCCCGACCGTCGCGAGCGCGAGACCGATGCCCATCGCGACCGCGCCCTTGACAACCGAGCCCTCCGCAAGGCCGACCACCAGGCTGAGCCCGACAAGCGCCAGAGCGAAGTATTCACCGGGTCCGAACCGCAATGCGAATTCCGAGAGCGGAACGGCGGTAAACAGCAGGAACAGGGCACTGATGAAGATACCGATGCCGGATGTGACGATCGACACCAGGAGGGCTTCGCCCGCCTTTCCCTGCTGGCTCAGCGGATAGCCGTCCCAAGCCGTCGCGACTGCGGCCGACGTGCCGGGCGAGTTGATGAGAATGGCGGTGATCGCGCCGCCATATTCTGCCGCGGCATACAAGGCCACCAGGCCAACGATCGAGACGACGGGGTCAAGCCCGTAGGTGAATGGGATGAGCAATGCGACGCCGAGACTGGGGCCGAGACCAGGAATCGCCCCGATGAGATAACCGACGAGCGAGCCGAAGATGAGGCTCAGCCACACCAGCGGATCGCCGAACGCCGAGAAGCCTGAGAGAAGGTTTTCAATCATGGCAGCCCCTCAAGGAAAGACAACGTTCAACGCAAGCGCGAACACAACATAGATGAATGCGACCAAGCCGATGGACACGCCCAGCACATGCAGGATGCGGCGCTCGCCAGCCGCCACCATGATCGCAGCGGAGAAGAGCGCGGTGCAGAGATAGACACCCAGCGTTTCAAAGGTCACGGCCTGACCGACAAGGAGTAGAGCGACGGTCAGAACAAAAAGCGGTCGCCTCCAACGGCTGTCGGCTTTCCCCATCTTGCCCATATGCCGCGCGACCGCGAGACCGATCATCGATAAGGTTGCAATACCAGTCCCGAAGGCAACGAGAAGCGGGAAGCCGCCTGCGCCGACATCCGTTGAATTGAACGGCTTCGGCAAGTGGTACGCTTCGACGACGTACCAGGAGAGAATCGCGAGCACGATCAGGCCGGTCGCGATTTCTAGTATCGACAAAGGTATGCGGACATAGCCCTGCACGGGCTCCTCGCCCTTGTTGAGAGCCTCATTCTCCATTGGTCTCCTCCTTGCTGCCGTCTTTCGGCAAGTGCCGCGCGGCAGCCATTTCCTCCAGCGCCGTTCGATGTGTTGTGAGATGACGGCGCAAAGAGGCACGCCCTGCGGCACGGCCTCGATCTTCGTTATGGGCAATGAGAGCAGTGAATTGAACTGAGTATATATTGGGCAGAATGTTCATTCGCTTTGGTCAAGCTGGCCACGCACGCGAAGGCGAACGTCACGGCCGATCCGAACCGTTGCGGCCGTCGCGGCAATTTCGGCGACGCTCAAATCTGTGGATCATCCGGATGATCCAGGGAATGTTCGGCATCAGGATGAAGATGCGGGTCAAATGAAAGGCTGTGATCAGCGCGACATCCTGGCCCAGAAACTTCGCTGTCAGCGCCATCTCGGTGATGCCGCCCGGTGCAGTGCCCAGCACAATCAGCTCCCAGCTCAGTCCGCCATCCAGGAGACGATGACGGCGATCATCGACGTAAGGGCGAGCATGAGAAGCGTCGTGACGATGGAAGCCGTGACGAGTCGCCCGGCCGCAGCGAAGAGTGATCTGCGGAAGGTCGAGCCAAGCCAGACGCCAAGAATGATCTGCGCGCCGGAAAGAACGACTGACGGATAGAAGGACGGGGCAACGCCAAGTGCCGAAATCGCCGAAGAGGCAGCCAAGGGACCAAGGAAGAAGTGATTGGGCACGCGACATGCTCGGGCCAGCAACGCCCCGGCCATTCCTATACCGGCGAGAAGGACGACACCAATTGCCTCGAGCTCGGGCGTTGTCCGCACCATGTCGCGAGTTGGCCATCCATCGATTATGTAGATGGCGACGGGAACCAGGACCACAACGGACGCGATCCGCACGGTCTGCGAGAGTATGACCGGTCCCGGATTGCATTTGTAGCGTTCGGCCATCACGGCTGCCTCCACCGGACTCGTCGGCAAAGAGGAGAGAAAGGCTGCGGTCAGATTCAGATTGGCCACACGCGCGAGCAAGAGCGCGACCACGAGCGCACAACATGCCGTGGCGAGTGCCATCCCGATCAGGAGCGGTGCGAAAGCCAGGAGCATGGCGAATGCGGCGGGTGAGAAATACACGCCCACCTGCGACGCAATGACGATCTGGCCGATCGGCCGTGTCTTGACAGGTATGGTGATGTCGACCACGCCCGTCAGGTAGAGCGATGCCGTGGCAAGCAGCGATCCGATCATCCATGGGAGCGGCGAACCGATCCATGCCGCAAACGCCCCAGCGCCAGCACCGAACAGGTACACAGCGACAAGGCGCGCCAGAAGCTGGCGGTCGGCGGTTTCACCCGATGGCGGCACGCGCGTGGCCCCCGCTCGACAGGTCTTCGCTGTTCCGCACCGCGCAGCATAGGTATCGAGATGACGTCATTTCGCCTGCCATTGCGTACCGAATTGCCACGCGGGGCCTCGTTCTCGCGCGGACAGGAAGTCGACTACCGCGGCGTCGAACTCTTGTGGACGTTCGATATTGATCGAATGTCCGCCTTCGATGTCGATGATGGCGATGTGGGGATGCGCCTCGGACAACCAATTCCGGGCAGGCTGGAATTGGTTTTCCCAGCGGCCGTTAATGAGAAGCGTCGGGGTGCGCAGATCGCCGAGTCGTGCACGTACCGAAAGCACCGGTGTCGCCTGTTCGAGAAGCAGGGCAATTCCTGTAGCATCCGTCGCGTCTGCATCCTTGCTGAGCAGGTCGCGAACGTCCGGCGGAAACCGCTTGGCATGGCATGGGTGATAGGTCATCCGGCGCATGGCGGCATGCCCATTCCTGCGGATGTCTTCGATAGATGCCCGATTGCGCTGGTCGTCCGTTTGCGTCCAGTCGGCACGCAAGGCGCCGTTTGCATTCGTGAAGATCTGCGCGAGGACGCGCTTGGGGTACGTCAGGGCATAGCGCAACGTCAGTGCCGCACCGAAACTCTGACCGCAGATATGCCACTTGTCGATCTGCAGACGCTCGCGAACCGCATCGATCGCCTTCACGACCGCCTCCGGGGTTGCGGCGCTCGGCTCGCCTGGAGTGGGTGAAAGCCCATGAGCGGGCAAATCAATTCGGACGCGCCGGAAATGCTTGGCGAGTTGCAGATTCGGAATCCAATGGTTCCGGCTCGACAACAGGCCGTGAACCAGCAGCAGCGGCGGTTGCCCGCGGTCAGGATCAGCTTCAAAATAGAGTTTCATAGAGTGCCGATGTTTCCCCGCTCCAGCCGAGAACTTACCGGCTGAAGCGGCGGAGTTGCACCTGCCTATTGGCAAGTCCAGATCAAACAATTGGTTATGTTACTGCCCATTCATTCCTCGCTATAGACGCAGTTCACAGGCGCATGCTGTCGGGCCGCAAAAGTGCGCCCGAAATTTGCCGGTCCCGCGGCTCCGCGGTTGTGGCGGTACACCGCCCTAGAGAGCGGCAGCGCCATCCGTGATTGGAAGTGGAGGACTTATGACATCCTTTGTCAGCTACGAATGCCGCGACGGGCTCGCGATCGTCACCATCGACAATCCGCCGGTCAACGCGTTGAGCCACGTCGTCAGGGCGGGTCTCATCGATGCGGTGCACGCAGTGGAAGAGGATGCGGCCGTCAGAGCCGTGGTTCTGCGATGCGCCGGTCGAACCTTCGTGGCCGGCGCCGACATTCGCGAACTGGGGCAGCCGCCGCAGGCGCCGATCCTGCCGGAAGTGATAGAGGCGATCGAAGGCGCGCGCGTGCCGTGGATTGCAGCAATTCATGGAACGGCCCTCGGCGGAGGATTGGAGTTGGCGCTCGGCTGCCACGCAAGGATCGCCGACCCAGGAACGAAGCTCGGTTTGCCCGAGGTGAGCTTGGGCACGATCCCCGGCGCTGGCGGTACCGTGCGCCTATCGAGACTGGTGCCGATCGCTGATGCCGTCGAACTCGTGACGAGCGGCAAGCCAATTGATGCCGATCGGGCCCTGAAGATCGGGCTCGTCGATCGCATCGCCGAAGGTGATCTGCTGGAAGCTGCAGAAGCGCTCGCGCGCGAGCTGCTGACCCACCCCATGCCTGCACCGTTGGTCGATCGGCCCTGCCCGGATGCGGAGACGGTCGATTGGAATTCGACCGCGACGGCGCTCGCCCGAAAGGCGAGAGGTGCGCAGGCGCCACTGGAAGCCTTGGAGGCCGTTCGCGAGAGTATTTCCCTCTCGGGCCGCGACGCCTTGAGGAAGGAAAGGGAGCGTTTCCTGAGGCTCGTTATTTCCGAAGAGGCCGCGGCTCTTCGCTACGCCTTCTTCTCGGAACGGAATGCGGGCAAGAGCCTTGCAGCCATCAAGGCCGAACCAGCGGATCTTTCTCACGTGGGTGTCGTTGGCGGCGGCACCATGGGCGCCGGCATCGCGGTCGCGCTGCTCCTGTCAGGCACCGCCGTAAGCTTGCTCGAGCGGGACGAGGCTACAGTTGCGGCGGCGCGGCAGCGGGTTCTGGAGACCCTGCAGGCAAGCGCTGCGCGGGGCGCGATCACGCTGACGCAGGCAGACGACGCTCTCGAACGGCTGACGGCGACACACGATTACGTCTCGCTGTCCGCCTGCCCCCTCGTGATCGAGGCGGTGTTTGAGGATGTCGACGTCAAGAAACAGGTGTTCGCTCAACTTGATGCGGTCATGCCGCTCGAGGCAGTTCTGGCGACCAACACGTCCTACCTCGACGTCGACGCCTTGGCAGAAACGACGGCCAACCCAGCCAGGGTGCTTGGTCTGCACTTTTTCGCACCCGCCCACGTCATGAAGCTGTTGGAAATCGTCCGCGGCAAGCGCACGAATGATCGCGCCCTGGCGACCGGCTCGGCTCTTGCCAAGCGGCTGAAAAAAATTGCGGTGGTGTCGGGCGTCTGCCATGGCTTCATCGGCAACCGGATCCTGGCCGCCTATCGGCGGGACTGCGAGTTCATGCTTCTCGAGGGGGCTTTACCGGCACAGATCGATAGCGCCATGAAAGCGTTCGGTTTCCCCATGGGCATCTTCGCGGTCCAGGACCTGAGCGGACTTGATATTGCCTGGGCGCAGCGCAGGGCCGCTCGCGCGACGCGAGACAGGTCGCAGCCGTACTGCCACATATCAGACAGGCTGTGCGAGCTTGGACGATTGGGACGTAAGGCGACGAAAGGCTGGTACGATTACAGTACAGGCGAGCCCCAAACCGATCCGGCAGTCACGCGCATCATCGAGGACGAGAGGGTAAGGACAGCTTCGACCGTCCGGGGATTTTCGGACGGGGAGATCATTCGGCGGATCATCAGAGTGATGCAGCAGGAGGGCGAGGCGCTTCTTGCCGAAGGAATTGCCGAAAGCGCCGCCGATATCGATGTTGTGATGGTCTCAGGCTATGGCTTTCCCCGCCATCGCGGCGGGCCCATGTACATGTCGGGAAGCAAAGCACTGCAAGCGACTGATGCTCCATAAGTATCCAGCCACTCCGTTTCAGCGTTGTTTCGATCTTGGCACACCCTCACGCGCGAAGGTTCACTCACATTGCTTCCCAAGGCGGAGATCAAACCATGACAACAATCGTAACCATTCCGGGCATCATGTCTGATGCTCGCACCTGGAGCACCATCGCGGATGCGTTGAAATGCGAGGGAACAACCGTGCATGTGGCCGATACAAGCAGCGATATGACGTTGGAAGGGATGGCAGCACGCGCGCTGTCTGAAGCACACGGCGAGTTGATTGTCCTGGCACATTCGATGGGTGGTCGCGTAGCCATGGAAATGGGCCGCCAAGCACCAAAACGTATCCGGGCCATGGTTCTCGCCAGTACGAATGCCGAAGGCCCAGATGTACATGAAGCCCCTCAGCGCGAGGCCCGCATCGCAGAAGCGAATGCCGACATGATTGCCTACGCGCGTGGTTGGATTCCGAAAGTGATCTCGGCTGCAAGTATGCGGAACGCGGACTTGGTGTCTCGTATTCAAGAGGTGGTCGAAGATTGTCCGCCTGAGGTGCACGAGCGGCAAAACCGTGCACTGCTCGTGAGACCCGATGCTACTACATACTTAGGCACGTTCGAGTTTCCGGTGTTGCTGATTACCGGTTCAGAAGATCGTTTGTCGACAGCCGTCGCGCACGATGCCATCGCAGGGATGCTGCAGGACGCCGAATCCGTGATCATAGAAGATGCTGGTCATCTGCTTCCCTTCGAACAGCCACGAAGAGTTTTCGAGACCATCAAAGAGTGGCTTTCCCGCAAGGCCTTGCACCGACGTGAGTACAGTACTCGAAAGATACGCTAAGAATCGGGCCATGCCGGCGGTGAACACCTCCGGGATTTCTGGTAGCAATCCGGCACACCCTGATCCAAGAGGCTGCGTCGCCTTCGAACCGCGACGCCCTTCGGAGCGCCCTGGTTGCCGACCGGGCGATACTGGACTGCGACGTTCTCAAACGCCAGCCAGTGTGTTGAGACTGAGCAGAAATCGCGGGCTGTGCGGCGCGCAAATGCGCCCGTTTCGGGCTCGACCGCAATGTCCGCTTCCGCGCGCATTGCTGTCACTCAGCAGTTGGCTGTCCAAGCTCGCGCTTAGGCCCCAGAAGCGGAAATTATTGCCGCTCGCCCGCCAGTTGACTGAGGCCCAAAGCCAGGGCACAAAGATGGCATCCACGGTCGCTCGCGATGGGAAAACGTAGGGAATTTCAAGGCTTTTCCGCTAAGCCTTTGAAATCATGTGAGAATCCAAGGTCCCCAGGCAAGCCATTTTCGGACCTATTTCCTCCGTTTAAGGGCTGCTAATCCCCAACGGGAAAAGTGACGTCTTTACAGCCACTTGTCACAATTTCACCTAAAAATCCTGTGGCGTCCTTCAGATTCCGCGGATACCGGGAACACTGAAGAAAGACGGCTGGGGACCCCGTTCGACTGCCTCAAACAAGCCGTGACTGATGATAGTTTCGTGGCCGGAAGCGGGCTGTTGATGCTCTATGGGTCTATAACCAACTGTACTTTTGTTTTGAGCCGAGAATTCTCGCGCAAATTGCGGGCAGCTCTCAGCGCAAATCAACAGCTTATTAATGGCCGCGCTTCGGCAGTATGTAGTTCGCAGGTTCAACAGCTATTAGGTCTCTCCCAGTGTTTGCACATCACCTCCCAACCCACTTTTTTGGGAGATATGAAACGTACATGCAAAACAACCGGACTTTGAGAGGCCGGATCATGCCTGTGGATGAGCTTGCTCGTCTTGACGATCTGACCACGGCACTCGCCACTGTCGACGTCTGCATCGGTTCATTGGCAGGCTCTGCACAAAGTAGAGATGCCAGACCAACCTATTACTGCGTCATCGACACTGAAGTCGATAATGCCTCGGTGGCGTCGCTTTCGAGCTTCCACTGCATAGCGTTTTCACGTTCATTGCTACAGAGGACGTTCGAATTGATAAGGAGGCTCTGCGGACATGGGTCTCCGCTAGGCCGTGGTGACGATTTAATCATTTGAGCCAGAGCATGATGCTGGCGAGCTTGACGAAGCCGAGGAAGGTTGCGGCGAGCTTGTCGTAGCGGGTGGCGATGCGGCGCCACTGTTTGAGCTTG
>Ga0214544_1007993_pt1 | contig 18060 bp, 12 predicted proteins | sample CNSS3metaG_FD_160074 | JGI IMG/M metagenome (GOLD analysis project Ga0214544, IMG submission 160074) | Root nodule microbial communities from cowpea collected in UCLA plant growth center, Los Angeles, California, USA - CNSS3 | ecosystem: Host-associated > Plants > Roots > Nodule | place: USA... | reverse complement strand
GTTGAATGTTCTTGATTTTTCTTTCTATCCTAGGCTTTTCTCCAATACTCTAGAAATTTCTTTACATTTCAATAACTCTATCTTATATTTTTTTAGATTCTTCTAGAATTTGCATTATACTTTAATACTTGCGTTAAAGTTTATTTTAGACTCTACTTGTGTTTGTACAACCTATTAAGATAAGTTCTACTTGACTAAAATCCTTTTTTCGAATGAAAATAGGTTTGGAAAAGCATCACTATAAGACTAAAATTCTAATTGACTACAAGAGTGGATTTTAATGGGTGATCAAGACATGACAATCACACGTACATTGATAAATTCTTTTTTTCTTTATCAAAATGAAGAAATATTTCAAAAGGGTCTTTTAATCATTCAGCCATCAAGCCAATTGTCTCTTTTATTAGTTTCTTCCATCAGTTTCCCACAAATTCCACACCTACAGAGTGGTGGCAAAGCTCTTTGTAGCTTGCTCAATAACATTAGAAAGATCATTACTAATTGCCACGTATCACACGTTGTTTTGATACTAGACAACAAAATTAACTAAAGAGGTTGATGACTTTTTTAGTTTTGCATTTACATCTACCTGCACTTAAGGTAAGCTTGTCTAGTTTATATACATGTTTCTATTTATAGTTTATTTATTTTCTCATTTTGAATTTCTTGTTCATTTACTTCTGGTTTTCTTTTCAACAAAGTGTTTCTGAGATCATAGTGCAGAATTTTGTGGAAGACTTGGGAGAGATAATTGTTGTTGGATTTCATTACCATACTAGTTATATTATTACTTTATGTTACCTGCAATAACTATGTCTAGTTTATAATCTTTGCCTTTTTATTTTAACGTGTCTTAGCTATTTAGTTTATGTAGCAAAAATACCTAAAGTTGAATATTATATGAATATTTCATTTCCTTTTATTTTAACGTGTCTTAGCTATTTAGTTTATGTGGCAAAAGTACCTAAAGTTGAATATTATATGAATATTTCATTATCTTTTTCAGATTTGTTCCTTTTTTTTCTTTGTATTGTAATTGTAAATAGTTCAATCACTTTGCTTCCGGGGCATCAAACTTAATGTAAAACATGTTTACGTCTCATTATAATGTTTAAATAAGTCTGATTAAAATACAACCAATTGATAAAATCGAACTAAACAGTTTTAAAATATAATTTTATATATTTATAAACCCTAGGCAATACATGGGTTTTAAACCTCAGACGTTATTGGGGTTTAAAAACCCCAATCATGATTGGGGTTTAAAAAAACCTTAGGCAATAGTGGGGATTTAGAAAACCCCAAGCAATAGTGGAGGTTTCAAAAACTTCAAGTAATAGTGGGGATTTCAAAAACCCTAAGCAGTAGTGGGGGTTTCAAAAACCCTAGGTAAGTTGTGTTTTTTCAGGGGTTGCTAAAAACCTCCAGTAATCTGTTAGCCACACTAGCTCTTTCAGGGGTATTGCAAACCCCGGGTAAACCCATTAGTGAGGGTTAAAACCCCCAAAAATGCCAAATATAACCTCCAGTAAAAATAATTATTTTTGTAGTGTTATGTCATCACGAGAACGTTGGCTTTCCATGTCGTTTAAAAGGGATGGCATTAGGGATAGGAAAAATATTCAATTTTTATGATCCGATCTACTCTCACTTCGATCCAATCCATTTAAGATCTATTTTTTTTACAAATTCAATCTAATTAAAATCTATTTTATTGAATCTAAATTTCAATTTGATGTACATTTTATATATTTTATGGATTGGATATCCATTCTCTAACTATAGATTTTCAAATATGGATAATTCAAAAGATCTAATCCAAATTTTCAATTTAAAATTTTAGTTGAATTAGACTAAAGGTCGAGATGAACTAGTCCAAATTTGACCATATACGATTAAGTCAGCATGGTCCTATACGAAATTTATTTGTATTAGGCCAAATTCAATCAAGTTAGCCTCGTTCCAAATTTGGCCCTACTAGCCCTTGACCAAATTTGGAAGTATTCGGCCTAGTTCGCACCAACCTAAATTTGACCGTAGTGGACTAAGTCGACCCTCGACGAAATTCGGCCGTATTCGACTAAGTCAGCCTCGAACAAATTTTTTTCATTTCGGCGGAGCCAACCAAAACTGAAATTTAGAAGTATTCAACCGAGTAGGCTTTAACCGAAATTCAATTGCATTCAATCGAGTCAGCCTTGGCTAAAATTTTGCAGTGTTTGTATGACTCGAGAAATTTAATTAATTAATAAATGAGGGTAGTGGGAGCCTTTATGGCAATTTATGCTAACTTTTATGATGTGGAAAAGTACTAGCTTAAATGGTTGAAAGTACTTGGTTATTATGAAAGGACTTGAGTTTGAGTCATATGTATGCCATGTGTGTAATTTAATTGATTGTTGTTTTTTTTATTAATAATATGCTTGATCATGATGAGTGATAATATAATCCTATACTTATAGGAATTATCATGAAACATGGATTGGTTGAATTGGTTGTACAATTGCTTAGGGATGGATTGGTTGTGTTTTCGAACCTTGGTAGACATTAAGCTTCCTTTTTGCTAAAATCATTTTTGGCATGGATGAGAAAGCTCTGAGTTAATCAACTGTTAATGGAATTTGATGGCCATTAACGAGTTTCTTAATGCCATTTTCGTTTTTATGAACAATTAAGAATAGTTAAGTGAGATTAAGGTGGAAAAAGGAGAGGAAGGGAGAAAGCAAGTGAGGGATTGGTTTTAGCAACGTAGAAAGTTTGCGTTTTGGGCTAAGTAGAGACAGTATCAAGAACTTAGAGAGAACTTGGAGAGGAGACAGGGGTTGGAACGATCGTGAGCAAGGAGAACTCAAGCAATTTCAAATTTTGGCAAGGATTACTAGGTTAGGGGAACTCTTTTTGTGTGTACATTTATTTGATGATGTTTTCGTAACATGAGGTGTGATTGTGGTGCCTCTACGTGATCAAAAGTAATCTATTTTCGCGTTTATGAAAAATTTCCAGAAACCGCCTAGCGGCTTTGAAGGCCCGCCAGGCGATGTATGTGCATTGAACCTATTTTCTGGGTTTTTAATTGAACCGCCTGGCGGCTTCATTCTCACCGCCAGGCGACGCTAACTGTGGTGGATGCTTTTGGGATGTTCTTTGTATTATGTGCTAATTGTGAGTTCTTGGAAATTTTAAGTACATCTATATGGGTGATGTTGATTATTTCGTAATAATTACTTTATTGATGTTTCATGATGATTAAATGGGTGTGCATAACATGAAAGGTCCATGTTGGGTTGGGGGTAAATTGTTAATATGATTTGGGGAGTTTAATCATGGGAAAATTGAGAGCTTATGATTTTACATGATGAATATGCATGCAGGAAAATTGAATGGCTATGACTTTATGCAATGGACGAATGCTGAAATTGTTGATTTAGGGTTTTAGGGTTTACATAGGTGCAGAACAATCTGGAATTTTTCCAGAATTAAAACAACCCAGTTTCTAGGTTTTTGCTAAGAACCGCTTGGCAGTGAAGAGCTGCCGCCAGGCAATGCGCGTGGTGTTTTGTTCACAAAAATGTTATTTTTCATGTTTTTGCGAAACAGGTAGCCGGTGCTGGTTTTGTATCGCCAGGTGCCAGGTTCTTGACTTCTGGGCACTAGGCGCCACCATTTTTCTAGTTTGCGCAGTTTTCGTAAAACTACATTTCCTGATTCGTTAACCGTCCGATATAGGTGAAATTTTGACAGGTAGTCCATAACATGTAGTTCTTCATTTTGAATAGTGACTTGAACTTTTCCCTTTTGGCAACACAATGAAAATAATCTTTGTTTGATGTTTTAGTTTTTTCTATTCTTTCTTCATACCATAATTCAGTTTGTTTGAAAGCAAACTCACATTTGAGGAAGTGAAAAAAAAAAACTTCATAGTTGAACTATTATACAAAACTATGTATCTTAATGAAGAATGCAAATCTGAAGTAATCTTATTTGAATGTTTCTTGTTCATTGCATTCAAACTTACATCTAGAAGCATCTTCGTTGGACTTTTCCTTTTGGTTTCCTCCATTCCTACATTTTCTTACTATTATGTTTAACCTAGTGCTACAAAATATTAGTCGTTGACTACTGTGAAGTGTTTACTGATTGTTGTTATATCCATGAATATATTTGTTTATCTTTTGTATTGACATGCTTTGTTGTACATGGTGGACCTATTGTGGAAATAGATATATTTCATAGTTGATATTTTATGCACAATGTTTCTTTTCAGAAATATATCCTACAAATAGAAAGCACAAAAATTGTACACAGATAATATGTCAGAAAATATAACATAAATATAAAATGTTTTATACTTATTTCCTTTTTGCACCAAGAGAATAACATAACTCTTTTTCATGCAAGTAGTACATATACTATATAGGATATGCAAATATTACCTATTTGTTTATGAATTGTAATATATTGTTGTTGAAACATGCAAATATGACTTGTTTCTTTATTTTACAACATAGTGATCTATTAAAAGAAAAAAGTTCTAATATCTTCTCCACTCGACATTGCAACTTTAGTAGGTGGAATAATCTTTTTAACAATATTTAAATCAAATGTTATTTTCTAAAATTACCTCAATCAAACCCGATTCAAGCATTAAAATTGAAATTTACATGTACATATTACAGAAAATTAAAACCAATAACATTTTCACTAAAAAATTAGATAACAACAACAATGGTTGTACTCAAAGGTGTAATAGTTATAAAAAATGTAATGTATTCATTTCAATTTGATGTAGTGCACAGTCAAAGTATGTTAAAAATAGTAAAACAGAATGGACACCAACAATTATTATTCAACATATATATACATATGGATTGATGCCAATATTAAAAGTAGAAGTTCCAAAAGTACATAGATAGTAGCATATAATTCAAAAACGATTATTGTTACATTTTGAAGTTCAAAAACAAAAAACATGAACTAGCATCTGATTAATAATTAGAATAAGTCAACACTTTGACATGCTGATTGCACTTCATCTCGTCAACTTCAAAGACCAAGTCTAGAGTTTCATCAAGTCCATGAATAGTACAAAATTGCTTCCAACCACTTCCAATTTTGTTGGACTTCTTTGGAGTATTCCTTAAAAGGAGTTTGCATTTGACAATCTTTTGGGGTCCATGAAGCACAATATTCTTGAATTTTCCTTGTTGTAGATAATCGCCAAAATCAGCGGGCAAATCCTAAAAAAAATGTTAGATGACTATATGAAAAATTTAAGATTAAATATTAAAAATAAAAATAAAAAATAAAAACTCTCATTACAAATTGAAATACTTGATTAAATATAAATATAAATATGTAAAAAAAACTAATAACAATCACCAGATGGCTAGCGCGAACTTACAATGGGGTTAGACCTATGGTAAAATGCCTCTTCGGACCTCCAAAAAGAAGTTCATCTGTCATAATTCTACTATAAAACCTACCAATAGACAAAGGTTCAGACTTCCTTGGAAAAACAGTGATTTGGAAGCAAGAATTTCCCACAAATCCAAAGTAGATACAATGATCATGTTGTAGTTTCTAAAAACTCCTTAAATCATACCATCCTTCAATTAGTAATGGTTTCTCTAAATTTTTGTTGTAAATGACAACATGCGTGTTGCTGTCAACATCAGTTTGACTCCACTGGTTTTCAAGATTTTCATCATAAAAAATTGCGAAAGCACGATCAACAAAACCAACAGCCTTCAAGAACCAACAGTTAGTTCAAAATAATTTTTTTTAACAAAGATGTACTTGCATAAAACAAAAAAAAAAGGACTTGAAATAACGAACCTCATCTTTCAAATGAATAATGGAAAACTGGTACCTTGTCATTGTGTTACAGATGTAACAATGTTCATCAACATCACTGAACTTGCTCTCCATTTTTGGTGAAGATCAACAACAAAGAAACACAAACAGGAAGAAAGTGGGTTGGAAAGGTCAAGGTTTGGGTGCAAAATGAACTTATGTCATTTGATCTGTTCGTATCACAATTTTATAGCAAAAGATATATCACGTGAAAACATTGTCCAAGATATCCGTTCAGAATGCTTAGACTGGTGACATTATTACTTTCTTGGAAAAAGAGAAAGTCTTAAAAAAATCAAAATAAAAATAGATGTCCAATTATATATGTAATATATAGCCAAAATATAATATATAATATACAATATATGTCATATAATATATATATATATATATATATATTATATATATATATAATATAATATGATGTATAATATAATAAATAAACTACGTAAATCAATTATATCAATTAAGATGATGTATTATTAACTACGTATAATATATAATTAAAATAATCTAAATAACCTATATAAGTGAATAAAACTATTTATCGAAGTTCAAACTGAGAAATCGAATTGAATAATTTAAAACGATTTTGCAAATTCCAAGTTTAAAAACATAGTAACAAAAATTAAGTTACTTATGTTAATAAATAGATTTTTTACAATTAAACATCAATCTTTAATATAGTTATATTAACAGTGTCTTAAATTTAATGAGAGAAGAATATGAAAAATAATAACTGATACGTCAAACATAATTTAGTCCAAAATATCTGATATTGCATACACTGAAATAAAACAATATACTAATAATTATAAATAATTGAATTATTCGAAATATAATATAAAAAAACCAAAAAATAAAGCAGTGAAATTACATATAAAAATTCTTTAAATATAAGTATAAATTTAAAATTGTACCAATTATTTTGATAAAAAAAGTGATGGAAAAAATATTAAATTTAAAAGTACATTGTAAATGGTAACCAAATATAAAGGTTACACAAAAATAACTTCAAAATAGTTTTATTGTAGCTGGAACCATTTCTGTTTAAACAATAATCAATTTTATTGTCAACAATATTTTGGTTACCCAACAAACGAAGAAATTTCAACAGTCATTTGAATAGAATAATGTATAATAAGTAAGACGTCATAAATAATTCATTAAAAAAATTAGGTTATCTAAAATGAAAAACGCATAAAATAATTAAATAGAAGTTGCATACTATATAGAATTTATAGCAAAGGAAGTCTTAAAACATTACAATACCAAAATATGTCTCTAGCGGGAAAGAGTAAATAAATTTAATAAAGACAAACATATGTCTTGATACTATCATTTTTTTCACTTTTTCTTTTTAATATTGTGCTTCAAAACCTTCAACAGAATATTGTCTTCTTCAATAGAGTCTAGTGATAACACCTTCTTTGTTGATTCCCTCTTTAGTGGATTGTTCGAATCATCAGTGCTTGGATTATATTTGGGTACCTCAACTGCTAGGGGACCACAATCAGTTGATTCATTTGTAAATTTCTTCAATAAATCCTATGAAACAGAAAAAAATATTAGACCAATTTAAATTTTACAAAATATTAAATTGAATTCAAAAAAAAATGTATTACAATATTAATTATACCTCTACAACATCCACACACGAATCCTTAATTATATGCTCCTTTTCCCTACTAAATTCTCCATTACTAGCATATACATCCTTCAAAAACATTAACATTTTTAACAATGAATGACATAAATTGTGTTTGTAAAGAAATAAATAAATAATAAAAAATATAAATTATAAACAGAAATTAGTAAAACATAGTTTTCACCACTGTCTTTATGGAAGAATCATTAAACTTATCAATTATACCATCATCAAAACATACTTTCCTAACTTTGAAAGATTATTCAAGTTTAAAGGTCTGATCAATCCTACTCTCGAATTTAAATAACAGACTTTTATCCACCAATTCAACAAATTCCTTTAACAAATGTCCAAAACCAACATTCTACATATAGAAGAAAAGTTTATATCATTTTGAAAAGAAATCTGCAACCAACAATAGAAATAAATGTTTTTGTTTAGAAATAACATTCTACCTTATCAAGACCTTCTAACATATCTATGCAACCTTTGTTCAGAATGGCAGTTGCATCTCTATCAAACAACACAAATGTTGTTGAATCTGATGAGTCAATGACTCGAATTTTAACCCTATATCTGACAAATTATTACACATAAATTAAGTTAATAGTTACTACTGACATAAATTAAAAGTAAAATAAAATGAATATTAAGACATCAATTTAATATTAACTTGAAAAAACTTTGATGACATGTTTATTACACTTCTCACAAAAAAACATCTTAGAATCTGGATAAACAACCTTGTTACAAACACAAGCAGTATACCACCAATCTTCCTCGGTGACAATATGTCTAATGGTTCCAAACACAACATTAGTGGTTACCTTTCAACAACATAAAAAATGTCAGATAATTCATTATGTTAAAAGAAAATATAGAACTAATGACATATTATTACCTGTTTACAATCTTTGAGACCTTGTATGTCATTTCTAGGTGTAAGGCTTAAGAACTCATCTTCAACATTATGTTTAGAGCTCTGTGAAAGTTGAGTTAAGCCTTGTGATGGAGATTCAATGTTTTCAGACATTCTGTAAAGTAATAAAACATGGTCAAAACATGACATATAACAATATATTATCTATAAAATGTAATATGTAATAATGGAAATATGTAAATATGTAAATGTCAACATTTAAACATTCGTTAAATATACAAATAATATACCTTGATTTTAGTTCTCACATCTCTTTAGAATCAACATTGTACTATATTATAGTGCAGTACTTACAATTCTGGACTTGAACCTTATCTATATTACAATTATAACGAAACTAAAAAAAAGTCATAATAAAAAAAAACAATAAGGATATCATGAATAATAAAAATATACCTTGAAAGCTTTTAACTTTAGCAAACTCTATACTTATTACAACATTCTGTATTTCTCCAGTGGAAAGAAATCCATTCAGTCCATCAACATAAGTGTCAAACAAAGTACACTCAATGCGAAACCTACATTTGACATCAACGTTTACAAAAATTAAATGTTTCATGTCAGATACAACAATAAAAAAACATATCTTCAAGTTTTGAAAAATATATTACCCACATGCTTCTATTGGCAATGACATTCAATCACTAGTGCAGGAGAGTATTTTTGCCGCGGTTATTTTGAATCTTTGATCTCGGTTTAAGACCCGAGGCATATATTGCCGAGGCAAAAAATGTTACTTTTCTGCCTCGGTTCACACCTGAGACATATTTAATCATTACTGCCTCGGTTCTAGAATAATCGAGGCCTAATGTAGGCATTAAAAATAAAAAAAAAATTAAAACACCCACGTACCCAAAGCAACGCAGTGGCCATTTCAAAATCGTTTTTCCCATTACCATTTCCCACGCACCCACTCACTAGAAATGGCAGCAACGACCCAAGGCTGTAACTGCCAACAGCAAGAAAAACCAGTCCTGCCACCGTCACGACGCACCATCACCGAACCTGATTGAGCCTGAGGACCCAAAACGCGAGCCCTAAGTCGCAGAACCAGATCGTCGCTGACTCGAAAACCCTACGCGTAACAGATCGGCGTCGCTGTGACGATGGAGACGAAAACCTTTGACGAAGCCATCGCGAATCGTGCACCGCTGGAGGAACCACCATTAACGCAGGCCACCGCAGCCAAAACCAAAACCTGCAGGAAAACCCAGAACCAGATCGTCGCTGACTCAAAACCCCTATGCGTAATAGATCGGCGCCGCTGTGACGATGGAGACGAAAACCTTTGACGAAGTCATCGCGAATCGCACACCGTTGGAGGAACCACCATCGACGCAGACCACCGCAGCCAAAACCAGAACCTGCAGGAAAACCCAGAACCAGCAGAGGAAAAGTGGTTTGACGGCGTCGCGAAACCAGGCCGTCACGATGGTCATGATGCTCACCGGAGACGCTTGCGAACCCCACCAAAAACCATCATCGGCGTCGCGGGCACCTCGTCACCAGGAACCATGAATGCGAGAACAATCTTATCCCGCTTTGGTGTGTGTTGGGTCTGATTTTGGAGAGGGGGTTTTTATTTATTTGACCTAACTCTTATGCCTCGGGTGCAAATCAAACGAAGCAAATAAGAAGTATACGCCTTGGGTATTGGACAACCGAGGCAGAACTTTTTCGTTCAAATGAAAATTTAAAAATTGCGGGAGATTTGAACATTCTGGCAGGCATTAGGCCTCGGGTCTGTGTGAACCGAGGCAGAATGTGGATTTCTGCCTCGGGTATTATAATAACTGAGGCATAAAAGACGTAAAAATTTTAAAATTGCCACCGCGTATTTATATGTTTCGTTTGCTCTGTAACCGAGGCATAAAGGCTGAGTTAGAAAGTCAAAACTGTACTAGTGAATTTTGTTTTATTTCCATCTACTTGCAGCTCTCTTTCAATTTCAACCCCTACTAATACTCTTAAGATATCTACATAATAATAGGATTCAATGGTTTAAAACAAATAATAATAAGAAAAAGAATAAAAAAATGACCAAAAATAGCTATTACGTATGAACTTACCTACTAAATAATCTTGGTCAAATTTAGTGGAAGATAATACAAACAAAGGTATGTAAATAAGTTTGATATCTAGAACCAACTTCCTATAAGCAAAGTAACTTTTGTCCCGAACTGAAAATTTATCTTATAAGGATGGTGTGATGTTTGATATATTTCACGATTTGGAGCAATGCTGAAATTTTGGATTCCATAAACCTCGCCTTTAGATATCTCATTCTGAAATTTGTAAATAAGAGTACGTTGAATGGAAGCATGTATTTTGCCTCCCTGCAAAAAATGCATAAAAGTCAAATATTAAAAATAATGAAGTATTCATTGAACATGTTACAAAATAGTAAGTTAATATTAGCTGTTTATTTTGAATAACTAACTCCATAGAGAAAGAACACTTTTGTTTACTAAAATCTGGAACAAACCATGATCGTATAACCTTAGCAATGATGTTCCAATTCTCTTTGGTTGGAGTAACTTCACTTATGTTCTAGCATTGTTTTTAAATTTCACATAGAGACATATTGAACTCACAAGTGTTGTATATAAATAGAACACAAACTATATACAATATAAATATAAAATATAAAATATTTAATATAGAATAAAAATATATAGAATATATACAAGACATAGAATTATAGTAATTTAAAAAACATATTAGTATAGTAATTTAAAAATAAATAAATTTGATGTTGAACTTAATCCGTACTATAAACATGGATTTGGAAACTGGGTAAAAAAAAGACAAAAAAGCTTTGATTAGGGTAGAAAGTGTAGAACTTCAGAAATACTACTAACATAAATTTGGCAACTAAATCTACTTAAAAACTAAGAAAACAAACTACTAGGGATATTGCCCTAAAACCCCTATTTGAAAAGTTGACACGTGTCCAATAAATAGGTTTTTTCGTCATTTTGGTGCCCTTTAGGAATGGTTGGAGTAGCTGAAGACATAATGACATATTTGTCCCTGTTTTCTGCTCCGTAGTTTATTTGGGTCTGGTTATTTCGTAATTTTGCATAGTTTTAAATGCATCTGAAACTGATTTGACGAGCTTTCATTTCCACTGGACGCAGATGCTTGGTTTGAATGCAGAAGTTGCTGTGGAAGGAAGTTTCACAGATAAATGTGGAAGAAGTTATGTATTTACATTTTGTTTGTTGTTTTCCATTTCTTTCTTCCTTTCCTCTTTTTTCCTTACTCCAGGTATTTCTGTATTTTTTCTGTGTTGCAGTGTTTATGTTCATCATGGAATGATATTTGGAAAGAAGTTTACGTGATAAATATGAAGATGCTTTGTTGTTTCTGTGTATTTCTGTGTTTTTTGTTTGTTCAATGTTTATGGGTAATGATAGAATGATATTTGTAAGCAACTTTACGTGATAAATATCGAAGAACTTTTCTATGTTCTGTGTTAAGATTGTGTTTTAAATATCGAAGAACTTTTATGTGTTCTGTGTTAAGATTATGAATTTTTGTTTAACTTTACTCCAGTTTATATTTTTGTTCTTGCATATCCATTTTATTTTGTGGTCATTATTTCCGTTTTGCTTTTAATTAGTTTCATACTTTTATTCTGTAGTTAATGGTTGTTATAGTTCTTTGTGGTTTTTGATTTTGTTTTATTTTTACTGATGTTAGTTTTTCTTACTCTAGTTTATATTTCTGTTCTTGCATATCCATTTTATTTAGTGTTTAAATTTTCCGTTTTGCTTTTTTGTATTTTCATATTTGTTTCTTTATGAAACATCTTCTTCGTTGAGTGTGATGTTTATTTGGTTTTCATATGTAGGTGAATGGCCAGTTTCTGTTTCGAATACGTGGAATGGTACAAAGTTGATAATGGAAAGTGATTTTCCTCAAATAGTTGATTTTAAGAAACGAATGAAGGAGTAAGTTATCCGAATATTAAGCCATGTTAATTATTTGTCTTGTATTGGAATTATTTTACATATAGTAAAAAAACTATAGTTGATTTTGTATGTTTTATTTGACTTGCAGAATTGATCCAGATGAAATGATATTGAGTCAGTGTGCAAGTCAATTGACTCAGTCTTCCCAATATACTGATGCTGAACGTTTTGTATATAAATGTTGAGTAAAAAGTTTGTCTAAAATCCCATTAATGAAGAAGGTATGAAAGCAAGTGTTGAGGAATTACTTTATTTCATTTGTTTTGTTTATTGTATTTTAACTTAAATTTTTTCTTTTGATATAGGAAGTTGTATGTGTGACTGTTGCAACGATTGTTAAGTTTAACTTAGATAATGAGGGCTGGTATTATTTGGTTTGCAACAATTGCAACAAAAGGACTTATGAAGCAGTTTCTTTCAAGTGCACTTATTGTGATAAAGATAATGCACTACCTGTTTTCAAGTTGGTATATTGTTTTATTGTATTTTACATTTTGTGATGTATGTTAGTTGTTAATTGTAATTTATCTGTACTTTGCAGGTATAGGCTCCAAGTACAGGTCTGTGATGATTCAAACAATTATGCTAACTTTGTTGTATGGGACCAAGAATGTAGCGACATTATTGGGTTGTCTGCTGCTGATTTGCAGAAACAAATGATTGAGGTCAACAATTTTATAGTTTGCATCGTTTATATTTTCTGCTATTAGTGTTGTTTATATTTTGCATTGTTGTTAATTACAATAGGCTGGTGAAGATGATCCCCTTTGCTTTCCTGATGCATAGGATGTAATGCTAGGTTGTACCTTTGCTTTTAAAGTTTGAACCCAACCAAGAACTAAGTGTGCATCTGTCATTAAAGTTTCAAATGTTTCAGAAATAGTGGCACATGTTAAAAGTCTTATTCCTCCACTTCAAGTAAATATTATTTTTGAAATGATTTATATATTTCTTCGCATATGAATTACATGTAAATGTAAAATATTTTTATTGTATTTGTATATGTAGATTGGTGATAGTACTGATAAATGCAGTATGGATTTGGTTTCTGAGAGTTCCAGTGTTATGGTAAGTATATTAAGATGCATTTTTCGATTTTTTGTTAATCCAAATCACAGAGTTTAAGTAGATATTACTGAAATTGATATGTAGTTTTATTCGTTTTGTAGATTTCAGAATTACGTGGGAAATCTATTTGTAATTTGGCTGCAGACACTGATACTAATATAGTATATTCTTATTCAATTTTCTTTATTCATAATTAAAACTATAGAGTATTTGATATGATCAATTTTCTATTCTTAATTTTGTAGATGAGTTTAAGTGCAACTGGTGATAATGAGTCGGATTATGTTGTAATTGGAACTCCAGGAAAGAGGTTATTGCCATGTAGTGAAAATTGCAATGAATCTTTTCAGGACATGGATTCTGCTCAACTATCCAGCACTAAGATGAAGAAGCTTATTAAGAAGGAGAAAACTTAAATTAAGTTTTTCTGATTTGTATATGTTTGATGTATATAATTTTGGGTGCTTTGGAACAGTTATGGTTAAGCACTTTTTTAGCGATATATATTCTGTAAATTAGGTTAAAGTACATTGTCCTTCATTTTCTTGTGTTTTGTTTGATGTTGGACTCATTCTCGAATATATGAATGAACCATCTTGCATTATTATCTAGAAGGCGATTGATAAAATTATAGCTACTAACATTCAAACAAAGGATATACATGATTGATAATAAAGGAAATTAGATTAAATAGATCTGTATACATACAGAAACATATAGTCTTTCAAAAAGCAAATAAAAAAAAGCCCGTAAACTATTATCAAACTTAACTGATAAATATTCGTAGTTACATTAAGTGATTAAAACATGAATTGTGCTTGAACGGTTTTTGTCAACTCCAAACATCAGTTTGTTTCCAGCTTCCAATGCATTATCAATGCAGAACTGCTTCCATCCTCGAGTAATGTAGCATTCCATACGCGATCTGTTACTCCATCTGATATTACATTCCCATAAATCACCATTTTCATTGCTGAGGTTATACATTTTTTGATTCTTTATCAAGGCCACATCAGCAAATTGTGCATCCAAGTACTGTAAATGAAATTCACAATATGTGAAGTAATTTTATAAATTCATGTAACATAAACATTTCAGAAGGAATGAAACTTACTAGTGATGATGAGCGGATATCGTTTTCAGTTAATTTTTTTCTGTTGAAAAGTAAAAAGGATTTTCATCATTGCTTTCCATTGTAGTACTTCAATTATCAGTTGATTTGTTGATGTAAGTGATTTCATCACCAGCCAAATCAAATATCCTTACTATGAATTTGTTATCTCCCATGTAAGTTAGCCTCATTACATGATCATTTTTTATATCATAGTATTTAATAAACTGTGGAATTCCCTTTGTAATAAAACGCATATGCAAGAATCCTCTTGCAATGATAATTTCGTGGATGTTTCCTACTGGGTCAATCATCTCAAAGTTATCAGACGCAAATGTTGGACCCTAAATCCGTGAAAATGCATCAGCAAGTGTTATAGATTCCTGTAGCATAAGTAAATCCTCTTTATGTTTATACTTAAATAATTGTAAACCAGTTACATATGAATTATATGTATGCGATAATGTTACCTGTTGTATGGATAATTTGACATTGAAACAGTTGAAGAATCCGGACAATGGGATTTCTGGGGAGACATTAGTGGGATTTTTTGGGGCAGGGTATTGTATTTCAATGATGTCTATGTCAAAAATCCTTAAGTCAAACACCCTGTTTCCTAAGTATTTTACTGCAACAAAATAGTTGTCTTTGAACTTGTAAAAACTTGCTATTTCATAACCTCCACAAAAGAAGTTTTCAGGCACTGAAGTTTGACCTATGCGGATAACTATCTTATTTCCTCTTGGGTCCACTAAGTAGTTTAGATTGTGTCTAACTTCCTTGGACCAGTAAACAACGAAAGCAGGGTCAAATTGAATCATTATGGATGTAGTACAAGTGTCCGATTTTATTTGTGCAGATAATAAAACAGGAAAAAAACAATCTTCCCAAATGGGTTCCAATATTAATATTATGTCTACAAAATGCATATTATAATGGTTGCTCTGCATAAATCCAACATATACTGACCTTTTGCATTTGCTTTCTCATATCAGTGCTTGAAAACAAATGGTACATACTTTAAAGCAAAGAAATAAAAAACTTACCTTAGTTGGATTAAAGACTGAAACCCAGAATGGATGGTAGTACATCGTGGCCTTCCGGGAAGATGAAGCCATTTGAACGGATTTGAGAAATGTAGTGCAGAATGATTGGACAATGGAAACCAAAGAACTTGAAGGACATGACATAAATATTAAACTTTAAAAAAAGGTATAAATACACATCTGGTACCCAAATTTTTTCGGAAAGTTCAATGTGGTACCCGAACTTTAGGAATGTTCAATTTGGTACCCCAATTTTCTAAAGAGGTTCAATTTGGTCCTCTCCGTTAAGTTGGAGTTAACACCGTATCCGTACAGGACACGTGTCAAGCCATGAAATTTTTATTTTTTTTAAATTTTTTTCAAAAAATTAATTTTTTTTTCAAAAAATTAATTTTTTTTTTCAAAAAATTAATTTTTTTTTTCAAAAAATTTAAAAAACTACGACATGTCAGTTTATCATCATGCCACGTGGCAGCTTACAAGCATGACACGTGGCAGTGTAATAGTTGTTTTCAATTTAGTACCCCAATTAAATTTTTGGTTCAATTTAGTACCCAAATTTTTTAAAATGATCCAATTTCGTCCTTTCCTATTTGAGACCAAATTAGTAAATAAGCTTAACTATAATTTATATAAACATGTTAAAATAATTGTTTTGAATTTATACATCAAATCACTACACCTAAATATTCAAATTATTTTATTTTTTACAAGTGTAAAAAATTTCATGTATAAAAAATTACAAAGGTTAAAATGAAAAAAATAAAATAATTTAAGTATTTAGGTGAAATGATTTGATGTATATATAATATAAAAAGTTATTGTAACATGTATATATAGGTTGTAATTAAGCTTATTTACTAATTTGGTCTCAAATGGAAGATGACGAAATTAAATGATTTTAAAAAATTGGGGTACTAAATTGAACAAAAAATTTAAATTAGGGTACTAAATTGAAAACAACTATTACACTGCCACGTGTCATGCTTGTAAGCTGCTACGTGGCACGATGATAAACTGACACGTGACAGTTTTTTAAATTTTTTGAAAAAAAAATAATTTTTTGAAAAAAAAAATTAATTTTTTGAAAAAAAATTATAAAAAAATAAAAATTTCATGGCTTGACACGTGTCCTGTACGGACACGGTGTTAACTCCAACTTAACGGAGAGGACAAAATTGAACCTCTTTAGAAAATTGGGGTACCAAATTGAACATTCCTAAAGTTCGGGTATCACATTGAACTTTCCGAAAAAGTTTAGGTACCAAATGTATATTTATACCTTTTTAAAACTTTAATATCTTACGAGCACGTGCTAATCAATTATCACGTTTGGGAAATCAGGTTTTTTTTTTTCAAATTGTAGCATCTTAGATTCAAAACTATCATCGGGTATCATTTGTTAGCACATTATGCACTATTCAATCTATAATCAACATGTTTACATATCAAAACTCAATTTTTATGATGAAATGACTTAATCTCTTCCTCTTTCATAGTGCTCGGTTATTGAGCATTCTCCCTATTTGTATAAACAGATGATATGTTTGTGTACTTATCTTTCACAACCTTGCTAACAACTATTTAAGAAGAATGCAATTAGATATGCATATTCATACGTGTTGGATCATTTTCCTTACTGTAGAGGCCACAATATAACTATTATCAACTCGTTGTCTTTTAATGTCATTATAAGACTCTTTTTATTGGATCATCTATATCAGCGGCGTAGCACTGTTTGTATTACATTGTACTGGGGTGTACAGTACACCCAGTACAATGTAATACAAACAATGTCATCTATATAATGTTTCGTTACTAATTTAAACGACGTCACAGAAAAAGACTAAATTAAACACAAATTGCGAAAATGATGATCATTTTAAACATTTGTTAAAAATGAGGATCATCCGCAACAAACACTACGAAACGAAAATGAGGACTATTTTAAACATTTGATAAAAATGAGGACCATCTGTAACAAACACTACGAAAATGAGGACGAAAAAGATATTTAAGCCATATATATATATATATACTATATATATATATATATATTTATATTTATATTAGGTAGTAATATATTGAAAATTAATAGAAATTAAATTAGATACATTTTTATTTCTTTTATTAAGTACAACATTTAATGTTAATAAATAATAAAACATAAAATTAAATATAGTAAAGAAAAAAAATTATTAAGATATTTTTTTATTTTCTCTCCAATTATCTTTTTGAATTTTTCATATGTTGTACTCATCTGAGACTTTTTTTTTTTGTTAGTTTTTAATTTATACCTAACTATCTTTTTGTAGGTACATGGACAAAGTCATTGTGGTACATGGACACACACACGCACACACACAAATATATATATATATATATATATATATATATATATATATATAAATATGATC
>Ga0214544_1007992_pt1 | contig 18062 bp, 7 predicted proteins | sample CNSS3metaG_FD_160074 | JGI IMG/M metagenome (GOLD analysis project Ga0214544, IMG submission 160074) | Root nodule microbial communities from cowpea collected in UCLA plant growth center, Los Angeles, California, USA - CNSS3 | ecosystem: Host-associated > Plants > Roots > Nodule | place: USA... | reverse complement strand
TATATATTAGTAAAAAGTATTCTAGCCTCATTTTTTCTAAGTTGCAAATCTTGTCTTCTGTCTTCATTCTTCAAACTTCAAGTATTGGTACGTTTGAAATTGGGCATATACATCAAATCCAATATAGGCAATGACGTTTATGGTATGCTTGTTGTCAAATGATGAAATCAAAATAAGAATACTTGGCACGTGGCAATTGAGGTTTATTATTTGTTTATTTTTTAGGAATCAATTGGAAAAATTGGACTTTTTTTATCTAAACACTAATTAAAGAATTTTCATTTTGTTGAACGTCATTTTATATTTACTTTTATAATTATTTGGACTTGTATGAACTTGAGTTTATTTGAACTTTATTTAAAATTTATGACAGTGATGTATTTTATTTTATTTTATTTGAATTTATGATTAAATATTTGTTTTTTAAATAGTTTTGTAAATACCCGCGAGTATCCGTGGATACCCGCGAATATGAAAAAAGTAGACGGGTACCCGCATAACGGATACCCAACGGATATGGATACGGGTACGGGATAAATATTTATCCAGCGCGTAGGGTACGGGAGAGCTACTACCCGTACCCTACCCGCCCCGTTGACATCCCTGTTCATATGTATGCATTTTAATATTTTAAATGTTTTCTTTTTAATCAAGATGAATTATTTACTTTTTCATCAAGATGATTTTCTTTTATGTATACTAACTTCCTACATGTTTCATTGAGGAGAATGAGCTTTATATGTGTCATATATATATATATATATATATATATATATATATATTGTCTTGAAATTCATCAATACTAATTATGATAACAACTTCTGAAGTTAGTTGAACTAAGATATAATAAAGTTTCTGAATCACTAAATAGTACATCTTCATACACATGTGCTTACATTAGACATTCACCTCCAACATCTCCAATCATATATTATTCAATCGATTATCCAGTGTTGAACAACCTCCTCAGATTGATATGCACATGGCAAATCTAGTGATTCATCATATCATGTTTATGTTGTATAATTTTTAAGAAAGTCATACACAAAAAGATATTCATTAACTTTTATAACATGCAATCTTCTTTCATTCAAATAATTTATACAAGGATATAAATCGTTAATACTAATATTAAGTTGCACAAATTATATTAATTTTGTCACTCCTTTCTCGCACAAATTATATCTCATTCAAAATATTGACCTTCTCATAACTGATTAGTGTAACAGTCTAGATATTATACAAGTAATACTTAATTAGAAATAGCGAAATTCCTTGTCGGGTAAGTTCTGACCCGCACGAAAGGCGTAACGATCTAGGCACTGTCTCGGAGAGAGACTCTGTGAAATAGACATGTCTGTGAAGATGCGGACTACCTGCACCTGGACAGAAAGAACCTATGAAGCTTCACTATTTCCTAGGATTGGCTTTGGGCTTTTCCTGTGCAGCTTAGGTGGAGGGCAAAGAAGGCCTTCTTCTGGGGGGCAGAGCCATCAGTGAGATACCACTCTGGAAGAGCTAGAATTCTAACCTTGTGCCAGGACCTACTGGCTGGGGGACAGTCTCAGGTAGACAGTTTCTATGGGGCGTAGGCCTCCCCAAAGGTAACGGAGGCGTGCAAAGGTTTCCTCGGGCCAGACGGAGATTGGCCCTTGAGTGCAAAGGCAAAAGGGAGCTTGACTGCAAGACCCACCCGTCGAGCAGGGACGAAAGTCGGCCTTAGTGATCCGACGGTGCCGAGTGGAAGGGTCGTCGCTCAACGGATAAAAGTTACTCTAGGGATAACAGGCTGATCTTCGCCACCTGGGGCTGTAGTATGTTCCAAGGGTTGGGCTGTTCGCCCATTAAAGCGGTACGTGAGCTGGGTTCAGAACGTCGTGACATAGTTCGGTCCATATCCGGTGTGGGCGTTAGAGCATTGAGAGGACCTTTCCCTAGTACGAGAGGACTGGGAAGGATGCACCTCTGGTGTGCCAGTTATCGTGTCCACGGTAAACGCTGGGTAGCCAAAGTACTTTTTTTTTGTGCAAGAAGATTTTCTTAGAGAGAACATTCACAAGTTTTCTTAGAGAGAACTTTAATCATATCATAACATACATATAATTATTCATACTATATTACAAAAACATATTATAGTTTTGTACAATAATAAGTTCTACCTTAAAATAAAAGATTATCTATATATTTACTATTATCCAATAAGATATATTACAACTAAGTTCTCTATTACTCAACATTTTATAAGACATCTCTTGATTTTTTTTAAACAACTCTTATATGAGCATGTTTTGTAAGCCTTTAATATCAATCTCAATAAATTTAACACACAATACAAATAATGAGAGCTTGGGATTTGAATGACAACTATAAAACTTAATCTTATTTTATCGATTCTATGGATTCATATTCCACTTTTGATGATCCTCTATGAACACCAAAAGTTACTTTGAAAGTGATTGAATAGTTGAATATTTTTCATTTAAAATATTAGTACAATCATAATTATTTTTTTCAAAAATAATGAAAAATGTATTGACCGACAAAAAGATGTATATATTCATTACCTAACATTAACAATGTTAATTAGGTACTAGATAGTCTTAAGTTTGACTTATAAATATTTTAGTCTAGAGTACTATTTTGAACTATCCATATATTTACCTTGATTTTTAACATCGTCTTCATCTGTCGTAATTTACCAAACTATGATTTTCTAAACATATACCCTTAACATGGTCTTAATTTTTATATACTTTCAAGGATCATATGCTTATTAAGACATGCTACATTTATCTTGACTAATAATCATTTAAACATATACCACAATAAAAATTTTGATATAACATATAAACAACCTTTTTCTTATCAAAGTTTATTAAATAAAAAATATGTATTTCTGTTATTACTTTATATGTATTTTTTTTTAATTATAAGTAATGATGTTTAAAATAATACAATACAATATAAAATAATAATCAAAACAATAAATTTGAATAATAATCAGATATGGATGATCATATCACAAGATAACAAAAATATAAAATAATATAAAGAATATGTGCATAATTAGAAGTAAATTAAATAACAGTATCATAAATTTTATAAAGAGATCAATATACAATATATATATATATATATATATATATATATATATATATATATATATATATATATATATAAAAGTTAAATCACATAAATATTAATTGAGTAAAGATAACAAATGTGTAATTATATATAAATTAAATGATATGATTATAAATTAAAAAATATGACAAATATATAATTTGAGATAAATTAAATGAATAATATGTAGTACGAAATTAAAAATAAATTAAATATTATAATTATAAATAAATATACAGGATTATTTTTTATATGGAGATAAACTAAAGGACGTAATTATAAACCAATAAATTGGACCAATAATAATTAAAAATAAATTAAATAATATAAATATTATTAGATAAGATGATCATAATTGTAATTCAATGTAAGTCACATGTTAGAATTCCAATGAGACATTAGAATTTCAGTCAGAAGTACTTTTAGAATGTTGGAATTTTTTTATAATTTCTTCCTCTAAATTTTCTTTCTTTTATGTGTAACTTCCTCTTTTTGATTTCTTTTTCATATGTTCTTTCACTCCATTGATCATATATATCTAAGTTTTCTTTTATCTCTTCTTATCGTATCTTATCTTTACACATTTAACGTCAGTCTTTATTATATTAAAAATTAAAATTGATTTTTAAACTGAAATTTAAATAAATCTTTAATCTTAATCAACAAGTTTTAACTATTTTCAGTATAATAACTAATAATTTTTAGTTTTTAAATTTAATTATTATTTAATAATTTTTTCTATGTAGTATTACTTTGATCTTAAAGTGTCACACGAAGACATTATGTAGCCAGTAAACAAAAACAGTCCTGGTTATTATCATCATAAAAGTAATTTTATTGATAATATAATCATTCTAATTTGTTACATTTTTATGATTTTCATAACAAATAATACCAATTTTTATACTAAATTTATGACGAATTTTGTGACAATGAAATTGATGATTACGAGTTTTAAAAAGTCATACCCAGTGTTTTATTTAATTGTATTTTGAAAAAGAAATACAATTCTTTTTTAGATATTATGATAAATGGCACTTAAATTTTATTTATTTAATTTTTTTATCTCTTTTACAGTTTTAGTATATTTAATATTATGTCACTCACCTCATTTATTTTATCTACAAATAATATTTTAATTAAAAAGCGAAAGTTTAATATTTAAAAAATTATAAATAAAATTAATGATTTATACTAACACCTCAAATCAACGAATCAATTTAAATAAAGACGAAGAAAATTGAAATCAAATTAATTAATTTTAATTTATTTAGATTTATGATTTTTTTTCAAATTAGAATCAATTCAACGAGCTTGTTTGGTTTAATCGAATTTGCTATACTATAAAAAAATATTTATAAAAAATGCATAATTTTATTCAAATTTCAATAAATTGTTGATAGACATAATTCACAAGAAACCTATAAAAAATTTTTTTACTTGCAAATGTTATTAAAAAAATATAAAAAATTTATTTGATAGCTAAAATTTTGATAATTAATATTAGCAATCAATTAATGATAGAAACTATTTCGATATCTAATTGAGAGATCGATTATTTTTTTATTTATAATATAAACTATTTTAATTATCAATAACTTTTAATTTTTTAAATTGGTAGTTAAATTGTGATTAGTTATTTTTAATAACTAAAATACCTTAGATTTTTTTTTTGTAATGAAAATATATATTTATGTGTTCTAAAGAGAATAATATAATAAATCTCATAAAGCTTATTAAAATAAATTTACATATCATATTTACAAATAAACTTTAAATAAAAGATCAGAAAAATTATGCAAATAAAAATGTGAGAAAAAATAAACATGCTAATAAAAAATATTCTTTGAACTTTCGGTATAATGTTGTGCATATTTGATGGGAAACAAATATATAAATGATTATGGTAAAACAATTTATGATTATGAACTTTTCATATTTTTGTTTTGTAAATTAATAATTAAAATAATAATTACTAAAATAATAAAAGATATTTTTTTTATTGGTTAAATGTTATAATATGTTTTCATTTCTATTTAAAATTTATTTTAAGTCCAATTTGTATTTTTAAAATTATTTTTACATTAAATTGTTTTTAAACAGTTATTTTATCAATTATATTTTAAATATATATTATACAAAGCAATTCTTTTGTTATAGCAATCAAATCAACTACAATTATTTATTTATTTTTTTCACTCTTTTTTTTTTGTTTCAATCCAAAAGAAAAAAAATACACTTTTCAGTCTTTCACTCTCTTTTTTTTTTCTTTTCTTTTCGCTCTTCCACTCAATCTCACACCACTAGTTGTAAAATGAGATACAATCCACTTGTATATCATAATTTAATCTCTTCTCTAATCTCTAATTTATACAAAATTTCCAACAAGATTAAAAGCCAACATTTTATTATACATCACTATAATCACTACCATCAATGATAGTGAACGAATGATCATTTCAGACACTAACATTATAACCACTTTTTTTTTTTTTTTAATATAATATTGTTTTGTTCCATTTTTTCAAAGTACCAAAATGGAGAGTTTTGTAGAAATAAATCTTCATCTCTTTCACATCAGTGTCTTCTTCTTATTGGACTTTCTAGCCTAAGTCATTTTCTCCAACTATCACAGGTTAGGAATTCATGAAAATTAATCAACATTTTCTTTTTTAAGGTGGCATGATATAAAATGAAAACGTGTTTTTTTAAAGTACACCCAACACATAAAACACACACATATTTGTGTGCAGTAGAAATTCATAGAAATGCATATACGATAGATTTTGTTTTTTTAAATAAAATAACTAAAATAGGGGAGTGTTAATAGCAAAACTGAATGTGTTTTAACAATGTTTATCGGAGTGAATAAAGTTATTGGGCCCAATACCATTCTATATTTTTGTGTTTCTTAGTTATCAAATTTGTTCTCTTTTGCCTTTTATAATATTATCACTTCTAGTCTTTATTTTTTTTTCCGCGTTAGCTTTACATAGAAATCTCAATAACTCAAGGTTTTTGTGAAAGTGGTTATGTACCCATGACTATCATATGCAAAATTGATTTAAATGTCTCATAAATCAGAATTAAGGAGTCCACATTCCTCATCATCATTTACATTTTCCTCGTCATCTGTTGTTCGAGCCAGTTGCTCAGCTCTTTTACTTTGATGCCCCCAATCTGTTTGAATCAATGTGTAAACCATCATTCCAAAACACGAAATTTGTGCAGCCAACATGCCAAACCACAAACCCCTCAACTGGTATCTGTGCATGAAAGCAGCAAAAACTGCAACTGGCAACCCTATCAAGTAAAAAGCACAAAGGTTTATTCTTGCACCCACATAAGGGCGTGCAGTCCCTGATAAGATCCCACAAGCAGCAGTTTGAGGCCAGTTACCGATCTCACACAACCCCAGAATTGGAAGTATGGTTGTGACCATATCAACAATTTGTGTCTCAGTCGTGAAGAGTTTCCCCCACACTTTCCTCACAAACATCAAGAAAACAAAGGCTGAGACCCCAGATGCAAATGCTATGAAAAGTCCTATTGTGGCTGTACTTTGTGCACGTAAGGGTTGCCCTGCACCTAGTGAGTGACCAATCTGTGTTGTCAAGGCAGCACTCAATGAAAATGGGAACACATATAGGAACCCAGTTGTTTGAATCAGGACACCCATGGTAGCAACAGTGGTTTGTGGATTACTCAAAAGCCCACATAGGAAGAGCATTATCTCATAGCACCACCACTCCAAGCACACTGAGATGCAACTTGGCAATGCCAGAGTAAGCAACGGTCTCCAATCACGAAAAGAAGAGAGAACAGTGGCTCCTTCCCAAGGTTTTAGAGGCTTCTCTGACAGAAGAAGATAAAGCACTAAGCCTAGGATCATGTTTATGGAGTTCAAACCTGTGGCTAGTGCAATGCCTTTCACTCCCAGCTTCAAATATGTAGCAAAGAAGTAATTTATTGGAAGGTGTAAAATGGCTGCAAAAGATGCAGCTACTGTTAGTGGAGCTGTTAAGCCTTGTGTTCTCAAGAAAGACCTCAATGGATTGAGATGAACTTGTGCAAGGAGCTCTGGGATAGAGAAGACCATGTAAACCTGTGCAACCTGTGTGACTTCAGGGTCTTGGCCTAGCCAGTGTAGGAGAGGGGCCATGTTTAGCCATAGTAGTGAAATGGGGATGGCAACAAGGAAGAGAAGGCACAAGGTTTTGAAAAAGGTTTGGCTTAGAACTGACCATCTTTTTGCTCCATATGCTTGGCAACAAATTGGGTCCATTCCCATGGTAAGACCCTTGAGGAATGAATTTGCAGTGATGTTTGCAAACCCTATTGCAAGTGCTCCTCCAGCTAGCTCCACTTTCCCTTGCCGACCCAGGAAAAGCATGGAAATGGCAGATCTTGAGTACAGAAGCACGTTCGTCATCATTATTGGACATGCAATGTTCGCTAGTGATTTGAACTCTTCTTTCACCTGCATGCATGCAAGTGCGTTTCTATTCAAAATAAAAAAATATTCTCATCTTTTAATTCTAACTCTAATTTTCCTTTAAAATATATCTATTTGATAGATAACTATTGGAGTGATGTAATATGTATATTATTTGTCTTTGATGGTAGAATTATCTATATTATTATACTATTATAATAAATTGCAAAGAATATACTTTTGTTTTATGGATGAACTCTCAAATTCGTTTCGAAAAAGTTGACACTGGCACGTCAACTACTGTGAAGTTAAGTTCTACCTGTTATGATTATTTATTTAAACCTTAACACAAACAAATTAGGTTAGCTTGCCAACCCAGAAAATTAGCGGAATAAAAAATAATTATTTAATGGAACATATATAATTATTAAATAATTAGTTTTTATTCATATATGTTAATTTATATAAATAATTAAATGTTTTTTTTATCTAAATCAATTTTTGTTTAATACATATTTTGTAGTCTGGACTCACCACTGTGTCCCATCTCATAAATCTAAATCAACTTCCTATTAAGTTAGTTCATAAATCGACTAACTCATTGAATATTACTGATAATAATTGCATGTAATTTATCGTCACAAACTTTTCATGGATTTTGATGCAAGTCATTAAATAATACCATGTTGTAGTTTTTTAATGTTATTTGTATATTTAAAAATCACACCCTAAAATGATACATTGTTTTCGGGGTTTGAGGACAAAGTTTTGTTGTCTCTTATTAATGCTTACAAAAATACTTTTCTTTTTTAAATTAATTCAAACGTGTTTACCTTAAAGTACGCGAAAAAAAAAATCTAAAAGTAAAATAGTACTAATATCCCAATATAATTAATGATTGCCTAAACGACACACATTAAGTGTAGAGTAACAACAAATACTAATTAAACCTTAAATTGCGGTACTTGTGTGATTCTATCAACTTAGCCAACTCGACCAAGATTATGTTATGTTTCCCCAATATATATATATATATATATATATATATGCTATGTTATAATCCGAGGTTTCTCGATGAACTTGTGCTCAATATAAAAATCTAACATATAGAACCAACTCGTCTTACAAAATAATAGATAACTCAATTCTTTGAATGTGTTATTGTGATTTTTATATCATGAAAAAAAAAATTGTTAGAGACAAATTCATTTAAATGATATTCATAGTCTCTAACCATCGATTGAAGAATATTCGTAATATAAAATAAAATTTAAAATATGAAAGGTGTAAATGATATTTTCTATAGAGGAAATTATAACAGAGGTCCGTGATCTGGATGTTGCCGTTGGACATTAAGAATTTCTAACATAGTAGCTCTTAACTCATATAGTAACTAGAGTAAATTATTACGTTAGTGATTTAGAAAAATGGACATGAATTTTATACATCAATTTCAGGCTTTAGAGTTTACAAGTTTAAAATACATGTTAACTTATTTTCGTAACAAATATTATTTCTCGTTTGCATAATTGAGGAAAAGAATGAGAAAATAGAAAAAGGTTCGGTGAACTATATTCTATTATAATGATAAAAAAATAATAAATATTTATAAAGTGTGTAAAATATCATCAAGAAAGTAACATTAATGAAACCTGAAACCATCGTCTCAACAACCATGGGCAGAGACAGGAATAACATAATAAAAAAATAAAATCTTTGGCAATGCTAAATAGGTTTTTTTATTACGGTTCCTTTCCGTACAACATGGACAAGATCAATTGTTTTTTAATCCCTACAAATTACGATATTTTCACTTTTTGACCCAACAGAAAAGAACTCAGAAGTGGAATCATGGCAGCAGAAAAAGTTGCAGAACAAAAACCACCATACACAGAGAGAGAGGAAGAGATATAGTTACGAACCTCAGAGAGAGAAAGGGTAGGGAAAAGTTCGCTGAGAAGGTTGTGTAACTGTTGAGGAAGGTCATGAAGAAACCTGCCACAACCACAGTTTCTTGTTGTTTCCCTACCTTCACTGCTTCTCATGGCCAACCTTTGACTTGGTCACAGGGTTACCTTCTACACTTCCTTCAGATTCAGCACCAGTGCACATGTTTATCACAGTTCTTGCTAAATAGAATAGAGATAACAAAACATTAAGTACCAGAAAATAGCACTAATTGTTCCAATGTCGTGCATTAGTTGCATAGAATGTCTTTCTAACTAAAATATGTAGAATGTTGCCAATCAAAGTTCTTGAGTGAAGGTAAATTCAGTAACCATTTCGTGTGTTTGAAGTATTAGTTTGTGTAATTAATAAATATTTTACAGAGAAAAATCGGTACGATTAATAGTAGGCTAACTCTTGAGAATTAATTTAAAGAATAATGATGTTCTATATATTATTATTAACAAAACTGGGAATGTAAAGGAACAAAATTAAAGCTTATCGATGATCTTTCCCAACCCCTAAGAGACGAAAAATACTAACACAAAAAGAACGAGAGTCTTAAAAGTGATGTTTAAAAAAATATGTCTGAAATGGAGTTACCCTTGTTTTTAATTTGCTGAATCGATCATATAATAAGATTTTGCTTCCCTCGGCTAGGTATATCATACATTAACATATAAAAAAAAAGAAAAAAAAATGGAGAAGAAGAGAGCCAAACCTTCATATCCAAAACACTAAGAGAAGACGAAACTGCAGAAAGGTGTTTGGAAGAAAAACACTTACATCTCTAACTAAACCTTAGTGTTTGATTTATACTCGTCTTTAATATTGCAACTTCTTAAAATAATAGCAATTTGTAGCTGCTACCACTCACTTTTATTGTTTTCTTTCATATTTTGTATAAAACAATAATATCATGTCCAAGAAGTGCTAATAATATGCCCTTTTTTATACTTTTTTCTTTCTCTTCGTCCTTTGTTAGGTTAAGTTCGCTTCAGATACGTACTGAGATATCAGTTCCATTGTAACACAACAGGGTTAGGTGTCCAAACAATGTCTTAGTCCATTGAACATGAACATAAAACAGTAATAAAAACTGTTATAGATAGTATAAGATTTTTTTTATGATGTTATATATTCTCATAACTATAAATTAATATTTTATCTTAATTATTTTCCTGGTAAATTTTTTGATTTAATTAAGATCAAGTTGGCATCAGTGTCGTACGTAGCAGCTGAGTTCTGAAGAGAGAATAGGTAAATTGAATGAAGAAAGTGTTGGAAGATGAGTAGCATGATTAAGAATGAAGGCATTGAAGAAGAAGTGTCATCATATATGTTGCAAAGTAAGGCACGTGAAGGCTTCAATCTCCTCAATTAATTAGGTCGATCTATCTTAATTATTAATTAACTGTTGTTCACAAATCATAATGTATGCATGTGTTTCCTTTCAAATGTGTTTGTCACTAGTTAGCTTTAAGGAAAAACGAATATTACTTAGGTACAGTAAACTATGTTGTAAATTGTTGTCTGCTACTACAAGTTTGTTTTTGTAATAAGAGACATTAACAAACTCAAGTCAATCAAGCTTGAATTGAATCCCACATATTATGTGCTGCCACATAACTAATCGGATTCTCTCCCATTGTCGTTATTTCCTAGTACTGCACGTTAGTAGAGAGATATATATCTTATATCTACTTCGACGAAAATCATTTTTATAATATCTAAAGCATATTCATAATAAAATGATATAAAATGTATTTGAGTAGAAATAGTTGGTTTAGTATAATAACTATCGAAAGATTTTGTTGTTAGGAAGATAATAAAAAATTGTGATCATAATATAAAATGTTTAATTTTGATAATTTGTTTAAATTTCGATAATGATTTAGGTATTTAAACACATATTTAATCTTCAATAATTATAACGTATATTTACTAAAGTAAAAATTAATATCAATATGTTAATTTTTGTTTTAGTAAATACACCTTTTTTATTGACAATAAAAATTAATAAATAGAAAAGTATTTAGGTAATTCAACCCTTTTGCATAATATATATATATATATATATATATATATATATATAAAACATATTTTATATTTTAGATTTCAATCTATCCATAGCTCTCTTACAAAAAAAATTATCATTATCTAGTTTGATAATTATTCATTACTACAATAAACATCATGTTATGTTCTCATTCATTTAAGTCTGAATTCCCTATAAATCCGCATTTGAAAAGAAAAAATTCTCAGATCAATAATTTTGTGACTTTATTTTCATAAAAAATCACATAAAATTAGTTGACGATTATTTTCGATTCATTCACGTGTGATTGTTGATTAACTATTTCGTAAGATGTGACGAAGGGTAAAGAGCGAACACATCCTTAGCTTACACTACTAGAGAAATGCAATTTAGCCACTGATATTAGCCACCAAAATAATTTAGTCGACAATTGTGACTGAAATAGTCACTGATTCATAGTAGTCGCAAATAGTCACTGATTTAGCGACCAAATAAATGTACAATAATATTCATTACTATAGCGACTGAAATAGCCACCGAAAACTTTTAGTCTCTAAATATCATATTTTAGCCACCGAAATAATTTAGTCGCAAATTGTGACTAAAATAGCCACCGATTCATAGTAGTCGCAAATAGTCACTGATTTAACGACCAAATAAATGTACAATAATATTCATTACTATAGCGACTGAAATAGCCACCGAAAACTTTTAGTCTCTAAATATCATATTTTAGCCACTGATTTAGTAACCAAAATAAATCTTATTTTGCAAAATATATTTAATATGGTAATTAGTCACGAATATTTTCAGTCGCTAAACATTATTTAATATATAATGTTTTAGCCACCGATCTAGCGACCGAAATAAATTCTATTTTGTAAAATATATTTAATATGGTGATTAGCCACCAAATACTTTCGGTCGCTAAAATATTATTTAATATCTAATATTTTAGCCATCGATTTAGCAACCAAATAAATTTTATTTTATAAAATATATTTAATATGGTAATTAGCTACCGAATACTTTCGGTCGCTAAAATATTATTTAATATGTAATATTTTAGCCATCGATTTAGCGCCAAAATAAATTTTATTTTTGTAAAATATATTTAATATGGTAATTAGCCCCAAATATTTTTTGTCGTTAAAACAATATTTAATATGTAATGTTTTAGTCATCGATTTAGTGACCGAAAGAAATATTATTTTATAAAATATGTTAAATATATTAGTTAGTCACTAAGTACTTTTTGCTCACTAAAACATTATCCAATATCTAATACTTTAGCCACCAATTTAGCCATCAAATAAAGTATTATATTATAAAATATATTTACTATATTAAGTAGTCACTTAATATTTTCAATAGCTAAAATATTATTTATTTAATATAAATTATAATTAATTAAATTATGTAGTTTTACATTTTGTCGACACTTAAAGAAAAATAATATCCTACTTTAAAAAATACTCCACATTAGAACCTTTACCACCACCAACATCAGCACCACCACCATTACCACCACCACCATCAACACCATTATCACTACCACCACCACATTTCTTTTCTCGTTGTTGTTTTGCCCTAATCGTTAATCTTTTGTCTCCTAACAGCTGTGAAGGTAACTAGGCTACGGTCACCCACACCAGCGACAGTCGCCCACGGTCTCCTTTCACTTCGTAATTCCTTTTCTGTTTCTTCATTTTTCTTTGCTGCTTAATTGTGTTGATAGTTAATTATTGAACTCAGATGCAATGCAATTTGATTGTTATAGTTTAGGAACACCATATTTTTTTTTGCTCTCTTGCCTTGGGTAAATATGAATTTTATTTAAGTTTTGAATTGATTCTCACTAGTTTTGAATTTAGTAAATATTTTGGTTTAGATGGGTTAAACAAGTGACGGTTGACTGATTCTCAATATCTTGATGCTTAGTAAACAATTCACATTCACTGGTTATTAAATAATTAAGAATTAATAATTAATCCATGATTATTATCTTCATTCTATATTCTTCAAAGTTTATACCATAATTTCTAAATACCCAATAAGTTCCATATCGCTTAGGAGTCGAGGTCAAACGAAGTTTAAATACTTCTACCTCCCTCCACCCTTTGAGACGCATTTTAAAGACAAAACCGTGAAGGAGTTCAAAAAATGCTCCAAAGCGGACAATATTTTAGGAGTGCGGTGGTTGTTCCTAACAATGGCTACCGGACGAACTTGGATTGGGATCGAAACTATATATATAAAGAGAATTGACATTTTTATGTAGACATTTTCTTTTGAATTTTATTTTTTAAATAACTATTATTTTAAACTAAAATAATTAGATTTCTATTTGAACCCACCTTAATTTAAATTTAATTATTTTTAAAATTAAAATAATTATTTGATTATTTTAGTCTTTTAAATTATTTTTTATTTAAATTCGTTTTTTTAAATTAAATTAATTATCTACGATAAAGAGGACATGTATATATAATGCATGTGTTTTTACAAGCTATTAATCAATACCTATTAATAAACGGTATATGATTTGTGCTCACATCTCATTGTCGATTTTGCCGGTTTTAATATAAATTATTTTATTCGCTATTTTTCCCTTTAAATTTTATAATTATTTTTAAATAAATTAATAAATTATTTTAATAATAACTTGAAAAATTAATTTTTATATTTTTATTATGAGTTCATAGTTATTAATAAAGATAATTGCTTTTGTTAACTGTAATTACTGTTGTATATATTTCATTACCGAATTTATCTTTACTAATATAAATGATTTCATTGATTAATTACATTTTAAATTTTGTAAGTGCTTTCTATAATTATTTTTTGAATTTTTTAATAAATATAACACTTTTTATTGTAATAAATAATAATTTACAAAATTAATTTTAAACTTTAATTATCATAAAATAAAATTCATTATAATAAGGGAATAGTATGTGTTCCTTTATTGAATGATTAAATCCGAAAGTAAGTTTATAGTTGGCATGTGAGACAAACTCATAAAATCTACAATGAAGCCTCTGCATAGGAAACATATAGGTGTATTCTTTTTTCACTTATGCTCCAATACTCAATTATTACGTCAACTACATCCACTCGTGCACTTTTTATACCCTCAATAATCAACCCTAAGATATGTTTCCCACCATAGATTCCTTTCATCAACTTCATACATAATATATATTATATTTTCTTCATGTAGTCATTTTTAAAAATAATTCACTTGTTTTTTACACAATGCAACTCGGTACAATATCCTATTTAATTAAATATTAATATCTGTTTATTTTCAGCTCACATGATTGAAATTAAAAGTTCTATAAAAATAAGACAATTTCATATTATATAAGTGAAATACAAATCACATTTTACAAACCGATTTTGTGAGATTAAGTTATGCTTAAAACTCGCTTCTAACATAAATATATAGATATATTTCATATGTTTTTTTCCCGGCTTCCAAGCAATTGCTTTTGGACAAAGATTGATTTTGATCTTGGACTCTCGGTGATTCTTGAAAGCAAATAAAAAGATCAGCTAGAAGACAAAAGCAAAATGAAATCGCTGGTTTTAATAGTTTATTTATTTTTTGTACTGTAAAATTAGTAGAACAAAGAGAAACTCAGAAAGTATTGAAATTGTTAAGATATATTCACTTTGAAAAAATTTACTGTCGTTTTTCTGTCTTGTAATGACATAATGAAATTGTTAACAGATATATTCAAAACTTTTTAAGACATTCAAATATATTTTGAATTTGAATTAATCTCATTTCAATTTTTTACTTCTTAAACATTTTGTTTGATTAAGATAATTTAAATTTAATGAATTCTAAATTTTTTTAATAAAATATTTCAATTATCATCAAATTCAAAAGTTATATAAATACCAAATTGTTAAAAATTAAAAGAATATAAATATTGAAAATCTTTTATAATTGATCTTAATTGATATTATTTTTTGCTTAAAGTTTTTCAATATTTTTTTTAGTTTATATTTGTAATTTTTTTTATGAAATACTAGATCAAACCAGAACAAAGTAAAATATAAAATATATAATATCTGGTTAAACTTATGTAAGTTTTGGCCAAGTCAACCTAGATCAGAGACAAGTGAAGTTGACATGAGTTCGAGTCGAGTTAGTCTGAGTAGGCCTAACCTCGAACAAATAGATTTGGTCCTGACTTAAGTCAAGTCGAGTTGGCTTGGCCCAAGTAGAGTCGAATTGGCTTGAGTCAAGTCGAGCTGATTTAGCTCGGATCCAAGTTAAGCCAAGTTGGTCCAAGTCCAAGTCCAAGTCAAACCAAGTTGAGTTGAGTCATGGAATCCCACATTTAGTCGAGTCAGGGTGGTTCCACCTTCATCTGAGTTTGCATATTTAGACAAGTTTGGCTAGGGCCAAGTAGATCCTAGCCCGATTAAGATCAGGTCCAACCTAACCTAATCAAGACTTGGTCAAGTTGAGTCAAGACAAGTTTGCTTGAGCCTAAGTTGAGTCGAGTCAGATCAGAGAGTCAGTCATGGCCCATTCAAGTCGTGACACGTCAACCCAAGCTTGTGTGGAGTTGAGTTGGCACAGGCTAGAGTAAAGCCTGGCGTAAGTCCACGTTCATTTGAGTCGAGGTTGACCCACATTCAACTAAGTTAGGTCAGGTGGGTCCACTTCGAAAAAGACCAATTCAAGTCGAGTTGGACTTGGTCTAGATTAAGCTGAGTTGACCCGATCCAAGTTAAGTTGAGTCGAGTCGGCTTAGTCCTAAGTGAGCCAAATCGGTCTGATGTAACACCCTAGATGGATATTACTTGATAAAATAAAATTTTATTGAAATTCAAGATAGTAAATAAGATTTCCAAATGCGGGAAATCCTGGGTCTTACATCCGAGCTCAGGTCAAGTTAAGTCGACCCATACCCAAATGGATTTGAGTCGGCTCAAGCCCAAGTCAAGACAAATTTACTAAGTCTAAGTCAAGTTGAGACATGGTAGAATCATGTTCAACCAAGTTGGCTAGACCCATGTCGAATCAAGTTCTATCGGGTCTACGATAAATCAAGTTAGGTTTGGTCAAGTCGAGTTGGACCCATGTAGGCTGAGACATCAGACCAGGACCATGTCAAACAAATTTGGGTTGATATGAGTGAGATTGAGTTAAGTCTACTCAAACCCAAATCAATTCAAGTTTAGGTTAACCCAAACTACGAATACTAAAATATGAATTTATGAATACGAAGAATTTCAAAATCTTACTTTTTTTTTTAGGTAAATTTTGAAACTCTATAATTTTAAGAAATTCAAATTAATCTAATAAAATTTTAGAATTTCAATTTCTTTCAAAAAAAATTCTTACCCAAACAACATATTTTATCATTAAACATTTCAATTTTTTTTAAGAAAATAAATAATCGTCTTAAAATATCTTATCCAAACAAAGTGCGATGGTATTAGAAGAGACTTTTCTTAAAAAGATTATTACCAAATGAGCTGGGTAAAGAGAAGTATAGTTAAGTCTGAATTTTTAAACACTTTTGTCAAACCACACAGGTTTTTTTCAAACTCCACGTACATTATCTAACTCTGATATTGATCCTTTTTTGCTAGCTACAACCCATGAAAAGCAAAGTAAATGAAAGTTAATGGCCTATAAGTTGGTTCTTTGAAAAGGTGGCATACACGTTCAAAAGTAGAAATTTATTACAAAAGAATAATTGTTTAACTCTTTCATGCTAGTCTTACACAATTCTGAGAAGGATATGGTATTATAAGGACATAGGATACTTTATTTTAATTATATTGCACAACTTGGGGAACCTAAAACTATAAACTATGTCCGACCAGTTCCTTGTCTCCAAATCCTTGCATGTCCACATGTATGAGCATTATGACATTATTAGGTTTTCCTAAAGCATTCTATAAAGAAGTGATCTCATGAAAGTTGTCCAAAATAAACAATTAAATAAAACTATATATAGTATTTAATATTGTTGTGGTTTAGGGTTTGGTTAAATTAAAGACCTAGGTTCTAGGGTATATTGATTATTTTGAATGCTTGCTCTTTTCTCATGCTACGTTGTTTATTTATTATTTATAGAAATATTTTCGTACTTTTCCAATAGAAAGTATTAAGTATTAGAAAACAACTACGAAAATCACAGAATAAGAGAAAATGAATAATCTTAGTTTGTAGGCCAGTTAATTCTTATATCGAGGTAATTGAATCATTTTAGCTATAATTCATGAAAAAAGTTTAATCAATCTCCATCTTCACGGTTCTCATTCATCTTCACCATTTATATTCCTATTACTCCATCTCCATTCACACCATTCCATTTCTATCTTAAAAAAAATATATATATATATATATATTTATTAAATTTTTTTTTTTTATATATATATATAAAAATATAATAATAAAAATAAAAATATAATAAAAAAAAAATATATATATATATATATATATATATATATATATATATATATATATATATATATATTACAATG
>Ga0214544_1007990_pt1 | contig 18067 bp, 8 predicted proteins | sample CNSS3metaG_FD_160074 | JGI IMG/M metagenome (GOLD analysis project Ga0214544, IMG submission 160074) | Root nodule microbial communities from cowpea collected in UCLA plant growth center, Los Angeles, California, USA - CNSS3 | ecosystem: Host-associated > Plants > Roots > Nodule | place: USA... | reverse complement strand
ATTTTGTATAATATATAAATATATATATATATATATATATATATATATATATATATATATATATATATATATATATATATATATATATATATATATATATATACCAATCTTATGCGCATATATAAACGATTACTATTTTAAAAATATATTTAATTGAAAGTGTATTTTAATTGTGTCGTCTTCTCCAAATTAGTAGAGAGAAGTCATGCATACATAATTTATCTAATAATTGCAATTTTCTTGTCAATTATTGTAATTGACGTATAAAACCACACTATTTCCATAAAAAAAATCATATATATCATTAAAATGTGATCCCTTTGTTTTTCTAAACATCTTTACATTGATTTATGAAACTCAAATGTCTCATTTTTTCTTTCCTTTAAATCATTTGAAGTAAACAGAATCCGTTCTGAAAACTTATATTGGTCCTATATATGATAATATGACATAGACTTATTATTTATAATGTGAGGAAACCTAAAGGACAGGTGTGCAAAAAGGCAGTGTTAGTTGCAAAGGTAAAGTGTTTGAGAATGTGGTGACAGGGTATCATAGTTGAACAGTGGTTAGATTGAGAATTGGGAAATTTGTTTGTTCCCTATGTGCTTAGAGAGTGAAGAGAATGTAACAGTAGAAAGGAGATGAAAAATGATAAGCAGCATTTGCATCGTGGCACTATTTACTGTCTACAAAATCTCATTCCCCAATAACTTTAACTCGTGCTTGGAGATGTAGGGTAAAAGCAAAGAATCACAAACGACCAATACCTTGAACCTGCCTCCATTTTGTAACAGTTTTAGTATACAAACTATTGTTTTAGTTGAGTAGTTTAAGGTATCTATATGCTGAATGACATGCATGCAAATTGCTTGTAGCTTATAACAATCTCACGTGCTTACCTCACCTCACCTACTTCACTGTCATCAACAGTATCGATATACTAATACTGATAAAATGTAGTTAATATTTCGACTGTTTTAAGTTAGTATTACTTTATAAAGATGATAAATAAAAATTATAAGTGTTTGTGAATAAAAATATATGAAATTGCAGAAAAAGAAGGTGGATTGTTATAAATTTGAAATGTTGAAAAGTTGAGTTTGGAGGATAGTGGAGGGATGAAAGTGCGTTACGTTGACGATAAGCGTGGAAACAAAAAAGGGGTGTGGGAATAGAAAAATAGGAGAAAGAAGAGTAGTAAGAATAAAAAAGTAAGAAGAAGGAGATGAGAGAGAAAGTGCGTGACAGAAAAAATGAAGTGGCATAGAGGACACGCTCTTCCAAGAGAATGTGTGTGGTAAGCACAGGAAACAGAGGAGAAACAGAAACGACGCCGAAAGGTAGAAGAGAAAGAGTGGTGTGGTTGGAAGTGGTCCCCATTCATGGAGTGGCACTGTGAGTGTCGCACCTTATTCTAACATCTTCAATGTTTTTCTTTTACACTCTTCTCTTCTTCTTCTTCTTTCATCTATGCACACAAATCAAATAAATTAGGTCACAGGATTGCTACAAGATATGTATTTTTAGGGATACGCATCTAAATTGAATCAATCAAATAAAGATCAAAGTTAATATAAACTATTCAAATAAAATTTTTCATTAAAACTAGTATAAAATATAAACAATTGAGTTGTTATATATTTATTACCTAATTTATGAGAATATCTTTTCAAGCACGTCCATCTACAACTTTGTAAAATAAGAAAGGGATAGTTAAAAAAAGAAGACTTACATTCAAAGAAAAAATAGATTTATCAATAGACAAAATCTATTAGTAATAAAAAAAAATTCAAATTGACAACAATAAAAAAATCATTAATAAAATGCTTGTCAATACATTTTATCAAGAGATTGATAAAATTCATCGATAATATGTATGTAAAAATTCATCAACAGACGGCCAAAATTTATTGTATGTAAATCTATTTCAATTCTAATTTTTTTCACGTCAATAAAATTTCATCTATAATTACAAAATTTCTGTAGTGCACCATAAAAACTCGTAAAGTAAAAACTCATTAAAAAAAGTATAAATAGGTAAAAATCCTAAAATATACATTACTCCTTTATTTCTTAATTAATATCTCACTTCTTTTATGTTGAGCATTCGAATATCTTTATATGTACGCCTCCACAACTATCCACACATATTGTTTGAGGCTTATAAAACAACTCACATAATTTGAAAGAAAAAGCAAAAACACATTTCAATCTTATGAAATCTTCTCAGTCACACCTAACAACAGGTATATAATTTTTATCATCATATTATCGTACATGAAAATTTATGTCTGAAGATATTATTATTTTTATTTTTATTATACTTAGTTTATATAAGTTAATTATAATACAAATATTATTTATAAATTTTATATCGTCCCATCATTTTATTACATCTCATTAATTATTTGGTAGATGTATTATAACTCTGTTTTGAATGCATATGTATATCCACCTATTTAATGCAGGGAGTTAAGAATACAAAAGATAACATTAATAAAAAACCACAAAGAACTTAATATAGAAAAAATAGAAAAGGAAACTACATATTGTTATATCTAAGCTGTCCAGTCCGATTTGAATTAATACAACTTAAGCAAATTTGATATCTTAAAAATTTAATTACAATTATTTTTTGGCTTAAATATATTTTTATCATTTAAATTTGAGTGAAAATTTCAATTAGTCTTTGTTAGAAAGCTTGAATCAATTTAGTTCCTCATATTTATAAATGCGTGAATTTAGTCCTTTAAATCGAAAATTTTTAAGTTTATTTGTCCTTTTAAATACATTTCACTATAGTATTTGAATTTGTTTACATCTTTTGACACATTTTAGTGTCAATGTTAGCTTAGAAACGCATTTGAAACTTTAAGTAAACTTACTAAGATTTTGTTAAAATGACTAAATACATGCATTCTCAATATTGAGGAACTAAATTGGTTCAAAATTTTTAAAAAATGACTAATTCTAATTTTCACTCAGAATTAAAATATCAAAATCATATTTAACCTTTATTTTTTTATAAGAAAATTGAAATAATTCAAAGTCTAGAAATATTGAAAAAGAAATTCACACAAAAAAAGATAAAAAAAACCTCTTACATTAGATTTTTTTTTTTTTTAAATTAAGACCAATAAAATGTGGAATTGTTTGACTTGGTCATTGAATATACAGAATACTTGGAAAGATTTTCAAAGAGAAAAACTTACAATTCTTAAAATATTCCTGTAAGCGAAAGATTTTTAATTGTAAATCATTAAAGCTAGTTAATTTCAAAATCTTGATAAATTTTTCATGTAAATTATCTTTACCCTAGTCTAATTCATCAATTTTAACTATAATCGATATCATATAACTCGTGATTAAATATAAAATTTCCATACAAACAATCAGATCCTATATCCATCTCCTAATCGATTATTAATAAAATTTACATTTAAATGAAACCCCAAATAATCAATAATTTCATTCATGATTAACCATTATATTTTAACATAATCTTGATGATTTGTCTTTATTTTTCATAAAGACAATATTGAAAATATTAACATACATAAACTAATAAACTTAAGGTGTATATCATAAAAATAAACTCTACAAAGATTTTCAAGTCTTCAATATGTATTGACCAGAAAAATATTTTTCTAAAATCTTATCTATTTACCTGTATACAATTAAACATATTTTGTATGTAGAGGAAGAATAGATTAACTATTATATAACTGTCCAATATGTTGGAAGGTAAACTAAAAATGTTTTAACCATGTGTATAAATCTTTTAATTATAACTATCAAAATGGGTAACCCGGTTCGACCCGACTCAACCCACCACGGGTTGATAACTTAGTGAGTCAACCAAACCCGACTCATTTATTAGCGACCCAATAAAATTTGAATCCGGTCCGATCTATTACGGGTTGGTGGATTAAATGGGTTGACTCATAGACTCACTTAATTAAAAAAAATATTTTTTTTTATTTATTTTTTCAGTCAAAACTAAATTATAATTATAATTAAAATCTAAATAAATTTTAATACAATCCAAATACAAACCAAAGTCACAAAAATACAAATTATCTATGTGTAGACTAAAAAAACAACCTAACATGATCCAAGTGCAAAATCCAACCTAACAAAAAAAATACTTGTGTGATCCTTTATCTGTGGGTTGGTGAGCCAACCCAAATGGTTCAATCGGGTAAGCCGAATAAAAAATCAATTCATATTGAAATTTGTAAAAAATCTTCGACCCAACCTGACTCAAACCCATGGTGAACCAGATTGACTCATGGATTCCAACCCATTTTGACAAGTCTACTTTTAACTGATACAAAACATGAAATACATAAATTCTGAAAAAGATATAAAGAGTATAAGTTTATTTTAAAAAAAAATGAAAATAATGGGACTAGTTGGCTGAGAAGAAAGTTTGGAAGTGTGAAGAAGAATAGGTGGATTGAGTCTGATGAGTATATTACACGCAGTGAAACGGTGGCAAAGAAAGCAACAACGCCCTTCACGCGTGCGGGCCCACGCTATTTTCTGCTCTTTCTCTTTCTCCATTCGATGTGGACCCTGCCTCCCACCTTTGCTCCCGTCAATCATACGCCACCCACCTCAATCTCTTCCAATTTTTTCATTCTCATTCTGCTATATCTATATCCACTCTAATATTTAAAACACAAAAATTTTAATATATACCATTAATTCGAGTGATCTATTAACGGTCGGATATAGATGAAACAAAATATTAAAGAAAGTTTGTTAAGATATATTTTAATTTTTTTTTAAAATAGTTATAATACTATGTTAGAAGTGAGATTAAAGCTTAATTCAATCCCACAAAATCGATCTATAAGGTGAAGTTTGCACCTCATATATTATGAAATTGTCTTATTTCTGATCCACGTGAAACTTCTAACAATATTTTTAAAAATCCAAATCTATCGTGTAACATATCATCAATACCATTTTCAATTTCATACTTACTTACCCCACACTCATCCCTATCTATATTTTCCTCTTCCTCTTATCACTACCAATATGAATAATAAAAGGCAATAAAAGGAGTGTTTGGCCTTAATTTGGTGGGACATGCTCCTACTCTCTCTGCTTCTCTTTTAAGCTATGCTGATTTAGACTTTATTACTTTGATTGATTCCATTACCCCAATTAAAGCAATATTACTCTCTCCCTTTCACTAAGGATCATTAACTTTTCATTTCTGCTCTATAAACTAATCCATTTCCTACTATTGGTCCAGAACGTGGAGGATCGATTCAGGATTCGATTCAATTTAGTTTGTCTTAGAATGCGGAATGTTCAAGAATCAAATCCCTTCTTTCTTTTAATTATTTTATACTAATTTAATTTACAAGTTTCCAACACAAAGAACCTCATATCTTTGCATATATGGATCATTACCTTTTTTATTGACTTTACACGTTCATTTTCGCCCAATAACATTGACTTACCGCTCTGCTTTTTTTTCACAATAAAGTAGTCACACCTTTTATATCATATCATACAATAAAACAACATTGCCACACCGATAAAAAAGAAAAAGTGTATTTAGATTTCAAATTAGGGTTGTAAAGCGTGTTATAATTGGCCTCAACACCTCAAAGATCCTTTCATTTTTCTTTTCATGCTCAACATAATAAATAATAAACATTGCTGCATCATATATTCAACTCAGAAAGACTCCATAAGGATTGATTGACCATGTTAATCATATAAAAGTGAAAATATGAGAATAAAAATATTTAGTTCCTTAACTCTCAACAAAAGAAAAGTTAATTAACAAGTAATTAGTCTCGTGAACCTAACTGAAATGACTGATATAGTTTAGTGGGTCTACCAAAGAATTTATCAGTGGACCTAAATATTATGCACATATATAGCAATAATATATGGCTAATTGAGTTAACAATCACATAGAAACGTAACTGCGTGTCCTTAATCTATTTGATAAGATGTAATTAGTGTGCAATATTCACGTTGCGCGGCAATTATCAAAATGTCATACATTAGTTGCAATTACATACTCAAATTGTTTGGTAAGAGCGTGTTGACTAATCCATTCACGATTTTACGCAATATTATCCAAATCTCATAACATTTTTTGTTTTCTGTTTTCTTTTCAGAATATGCAATAACGTATAAATCCGTGCGTGTATGTGGTGGGAACATAACTAGGTAGTACTATTTTACTAATAGTGTATTTTGTTGTTTGCACCTCTAGTTTCAAACTTTGAACACTATTCTAGGATTACAAGCGTATGAAACGGGATTCTCCTTTTTCACGACACGAGTCTTAACTACTACAAACATAGTGTGATTTCAGTATTTCGGTTCAAATTGAAATACACGAAATAAGAAATCTGTGTTTAGACTTTTGGCATAATTATTTTGACCAAGACGAGCCTAATACGTAGGACAACATCTTCGACCAATGTAGATAGAAAAAATAAAGGTGTTCGACAGAATATTTTGTCACCTTAAACAAGCCTCTTTTATCTCAACAATCATATTCATCCCTTCATGTATAATAATTGAAATGAAAGAAGAAGGTTTTTCTCTTCCTCCTCATGCTTACCAGTGTACAATATACATTGCGTGCGTATCAGTGCATTAACTACACGATTTTCTCTCAGGGTTGATAACCTCAGTTTAACATCATTACTGAGCATATTTATGACATGGACAGGGACAGATTCTCAATGTCTGCCATTTTTTTTTTCTTTTCAAAAACTTGAGTTATGTAATATAATAATGTAGTTATTTATTTGAAAAATATCATAAACTTTTGTTAATTAAAAGCACATTTTATTTGAAACATGTAGGTCCGGGGCTTACCCTCCAGATGCAGGAAGAAATTGTGGAGATTCATTCGAAATTAAACCTAGCTTCCCCGCATGCAGAAAACCCTAATAATGGTGTCTCAGTGATGCGCTTACTACTCTATCAACAACTCCTCTAACTCTCCAAATATCATATTAAGCGACACAGACATAATTATGGAGTCAAGAAAAAATGATGAGCTCCTTTCTTCTATCTATAAAATTATCTACTCAATTAATCGATGCATATTTCTCAACCAACCATTCTTCTCTCTCCTCTCACAATTACACACTATATTCCTACAAAGCATTCATTTCTAGCTAATAACAAATTTACAAAAAACTAAAGTGAAAGTACTGTCATTTATGTACTGCGTTTCAACTGCCACCGAGAAATTTATGTACCACTCATGCTTATGCTTATTCGTATAATAAAGGACTAATATCTGTTTTGTTTTTTCATTAACATCCATAAACAAAAAAACAAATAATATATTTTCTACTGGTCATAGTAATCCTATTTATTTATGTAACCTGTACTTGATTATATCATGAAAGATGCTTGTAAATCATGAATGGGAAAGAAACGTAAAATACAGTACAGCTGTATTTGTGACTCACGTGATCTACTGCGATTATACAGCATCAGTTTGAGGTGTATAAAGTGTATAAATACTTGAGATCACTCTGCATGTCAACGTATTTTGAGCTCGAAAACAAAAAAGAGAAAAAATGGAAAAACAAAAAAACAAATAAAACATAGCTTGTTGTTCGTTATATTTATGGTTGTAATTTGTAGATAGAGTGTGGACCATTCATAGACATTATAAATTATGATGCAGTATGGGCAAAGGGTATATTTGATGCAAAGGAAGGACAAAGCACATTTTTTGACAGTGGCAGTGACATACATAGAAATGAAACCAAACGGTATCTGGTTTTGTCTATTGTGCATTCTCCAACGTCCAATAATACTATACAGTTTTACAGCGCACGCGTCGTGAGCAAGAGGGCGAGCGAGTGCCACTTTTTTTTTTTCATTTTTTTTTTTCAATTGTTTCTCAGAAGTCACAACCTCTATACAGAGAGAGAGAGAGAGTGGGGTTTGGTTTCCAAGTGTTGGAAAGTGCCAAAATGAAGTAGTGCAAGAAAAGCAACAGCAAAAGCAACAGGCAAAACAGCTAAAGAAGAGCAGAAAGCAGAGGGAGAATGATGTGAAAACAAAAAATGTTTCCCTATTCTGTCTGATATTTGGGGTTATTCTCTTATAAGAAACCCCATCTCTCTGTCCCAATCCCAACATACCCCGCACTCGTCCTTTTCCATTCTTTATACAGACACACACACAAAATAAAGAAAAACAACCTTTTCCATTCACTTCCCCCATCCCTCTCTTTCTCTCTCTTCTGCCATATATCATATATCATCCAATACAACCAACAACTGTGACAGACAAACTCTGAGTAGTACCTCTTTTAAGTTTTCGACTTTCATTCCTTCTCCAACTCCTCTCAAACCACTCCCATAGTTTCTCAGAGCATCTTCTGATTAATGAAACCTCCTCTTTTGTTTTGTTTCTCTCGTTCAAATAAATAAACACAATAATTCGGGAAGGGATGATGGCTGTGAGTTCGGCCTGCAAAGATGGGAGCAAGGTGGCAATGGACAACGGCAAATACGTCCGCTATACACCTGAACAGGTGGAAGCACTCGAAAGACTCTACCATGAATGCCCCAAACCAAGCTCCCTCCGCCGCCAGCAACTCATAAGAGAGTGCCCCATTCTCTCCAACATCGAACCCAAACAGATCAAGGTTTGGTTCCAAAACCGAAGGTAACTACTTTGCTCCTACCCTATTCTCCTTCTTTCTTTAATCCTTTCCTCTTTTCCTGCTTAACTTTCAACATTCATCTGCATACATACACCTTGTGTTGAAACTAATTTGATTTATCAAAAGGGTTGTTTGATTTCTGTAAATCTGACTCTTTTTTTTTTTTTTATCTCTTTGCGTTTCTTGTCTCCTTTTCTTCCCTTTAACCAATATTTTTGGTTTCTTTGGCAAAGATTAAAAAAAAAAAAATTAGTGGTGTTTTTTCATTTTTCATGACCCACCAACCAAGTTCATGTTTTTCCTTTTTCTTCTTCTTGGTCTTGTTTTATGACCCAAGGCCTTAAAAATTCGCAGTTAATAATTTCAGAGGGCTAATAATTATGGTGTTTTGTTCGTTGTTGCAGGTGTAGAGAGAAGCAGCGGAAAGAAGCGTCACGGCTGCAAGGTGTGAACAGGAAGCTGACAGCAATGAATAAGTTACTGATGGAGGAAAACGACAGATTGCAGAAGCAGGTGTCACAGCTGGTATATGAAAACAGCTTTTTCCGCCAACAGACTCAGAACGTAATAAAACCATACTATATTCTTTCTTCATTCTTCATTCTTCATCACATACAAATTAAAACGGAGATTCATATTCATATCTAATGCAATAATTTCATCACAGGCGACGCTTGCCACGACGGACACGAGCTGTGAGTCGGTGGTGACGAGCGGTCAGCGGCACTTGACGCCGCAACATCCGCCGAGGGATGCTAGCCCTGCAGGGTGAGTGAATAGTGAACTGTGAAACCGAAAATAAAAACCTGGTTTTTCACATTTCCTGTTGGATCCTATGTTTTATCTGTCATTGTACTGATGGAATATTATTGTTCTCGTGCTTTGCGTTGTCTTTGTCTCTTTTCTGCAGACTTTTGTCCATTGCAGAGGAGACTTTAGCAGAGTTTCTTTCAAAGGCCACTGGAACTGCTGTCGAGTGGGTCCAAATGCCCGGGATGAAGGTTACCGCACTTTCCTTTTCTTTCCTCTCAAACTGTTAATTCCATTTCCGTTCGGTGAAAAAAGTACACCCACATTCAATTAACCAAACCAGCTTGTTACTTTAACCCACCATCTTCTCATTCCCTAGTTCCTAGCTCCTACCCTCTACGCACTCAACTGTTTTCTTATTTATTTCGTAATTTGTCAAAGCCTAGTATTAAATTTCACTTGAAGCATCGATAAAACAAATTGATTTCGTTAAGAATTTCCAAATACATAACTTAAATGATCTGTTGCTTTTATATGGTTAATGGAAAAAGTGGATGTAATTTTGTTTTTACCATATCAGATACTGTGTGCGCTAATTTGAAAGCTCTATTATAGTGCCGTGCAACATTTAATATTTTGGCCATGTTCTATTTCGTGTGTATGATGTTAGTCTTAACGGTTGTTCTGAATGTTTGTAGCCTGGTCCGGATTCCATTGGAATCGTTGCTATTTCTCACGGTTGCCCTGGAGTGGCCGCACGTGCCTGCGGCCTTGTGGGTCTAGAACCTGCCAGGGTGAGTTTCTTACTCTTTGATAAAGGACTAATCCTATGGAATTATGTGGGGATGCATGGGTTGAAAATAAAAATGAAAATGTTGTGCGCAGGTTGCCGAAATCCTCAAAGATAGGCTCTCATGGTTTCGTGATTGCCGAACTGTGGACGTTCTAAATGTCATGTCCACTGGAAATGGTGGAACCATTGAGCTACTTTACATGCAGGTAATATATAGTCTATAGCTAACAGTGTAATCTGAATCTCTCAGAAAATTAGTATATTTTGCAAGCCTTAGTAAATGCAAATTTTAACCTATGGCATTTTGTTCAGTTGTATGCGCCAACAACTTTAGCTCCTGGTCGTGACTTCTGGTTGCTGCGCTACACATCACTTTTGGAAGATGGTAGTCTAGTGGTATGTAACTTATGGTTCTTTGTTATTTTCAGAAAAGTTCCAAACTTTTCATTCTCCTCCGCGGCCTAACTCTGACGCTCATGTAATTTGAACAATGTTAGGTCTGTGAAAGATCACTCAACAATACTCAGAATGGTCCTGCTATGCCTCCGGTGCAGCATTTTGTTAGAGCTGACATGCTGCCAAGTGGGTATCTGATAAGACCTTGCGAAGGAGGGGGTTCCATTATCCATATTGTTGATCATATGGTTCTAGAGGTTTGTCAAATAATCAAACACCTTTATGAAGTGACGTGAAATTCTTCCTTCTTACTAGTTTGATAAATTACAATGACTTTTCTGCCTCAGCCATGGAGTGTTCCTGAAGTTTTGCGCCCACTTTATGAGTCATCAATGCTGCTAGCTCAGAGGACTACTATGGCGGTAAGTTTGTTTCTACACTTACAGTAGTTAAAACGATTTGGAATCATAATTGTTATAAGCCTTTGTATTTTCACCTTTTAAGGACTATTGTAATTGTAATTGTAATTGTCATTCAGGCCTTACGTCATTTGAGGCAGATTTCTCAAGAGGTTTCTCAGCCAAGTGTAACAGGATGGGGAAGAAGACCTGCAGCTTTACGTGCACTGAGTCAGAGATTGAGCAAGTTTGTGTCACTAATTGTCCTTTGTCTGATATACTTGACTAGTTATGGTATCTAACTTTAAACCTCCTTTTTCCGCAGGGGCTTTAATGAAGCTGTCAATGGCTTTGCAGATGATGGCTGGTCCATGTTAGAAAGTGATGGCATAGATGATGTCACCCTTCTAGTGAATTCCTCACCTAGCAAGATGATGGGAGCTAACCTTGGATATAACAATAATGGATTTCCTTCCATGAACAGTTCTGTGCTATGTGCCAAAGCATCCATGTTGCTACAGGTAATGTACAATTAATAACTCAAACAACATAAATTGATTCTTTTCCATTCCAGTTTCAACCTTATTTTATTGTATTTTGTTGTCTCATACTCCCTCTGTCCTTGTAGAATGTTCCTCCAGCAATTCTTCTTAGATTCTTGAGGGAGCACCGATCAGAATGGGCAGATAGCAGCATTGATGCCTACTCAGCTGCTGCCATTAAAGCTGGTCCCTGTAGCTTGCCAGGGGTCCGACCAGGAGGAGGTTTTGGGGGTCAGGTTATTCTTCCACTAGCTCACACAATTGAGCATGAAGAGGCAAGTTATATGTTCCTAAATTAGTATTTTCCTGCATTGAATATACTATTTAGAAATTATCACTTTTTTTCTTTCAAAAAGAAAATCAAATGGAAAACACATACTTCTTCTGCCTTTGGTTTTTGGATTAACATTCTTGTGGTATTCTATTAGTGTCTACTGGTTCCTTGCTGACCCTTCATCTTTAAAACAGTTCATGGAGGTTATTAAGCTTGAAAACATGGGCTACTATAGAGACGACATGACTATACCTGGCGATGTTTTCCTCTTGCAAGTAAGTACTTGTTTTACTGTACCATTTTCTTCGGCACATTTCTTTCCATGTACTACCTCATTGCAATCCCGAATTGAGAGAAAAAAGAAGCTTTAAAATTTAAGTTACTTTAAAAATAAATTCACTTAGTTGGTTAGTTTTTCACATCTTTGCTACCTAAATCAGCCATGGTTTCCACTCTTTGCATACTTGTTGGATTATTTTAGATCCATGAATGGAAAACGAGTTCATTTTGATTACAATTATATCTGCATATAGTTTAGTTTAGAAGGTTATTTCCAACCTCCAGAACACAGCTAACAGACCTTACTGTGGCAACTGTTCACAGCTTTGCAGTGGAGTGGACGAGCATGCAGTTGGCACCAGTGCAGAACTTGTTTTTGCTCCAATAGATGCATCTTTCTCTGATGATGCACCCATTTTACCTTCTGGGTTTCGCATTATACCTCTTGATTCCAGCTCGGTAAGTCTATTTTGCTGATACAAGAATTGTGTTGTGTTAGGATTCTGAGTTTTTGTTTTCTTATCTATTGTGGTAGTCTTATGTGTGATATGATGCAGGATGCTGCTAGTCCGAACCGGACACTTGATCTGGCTTCTGCACTTGAGGTTGGAACCACAGCAAACAAAGCAGCTGGTGATAACGCAGGTAATTCTGGGAGCACAAAATCTGTGATGACAATAGCATTCCAGTTTGCATTTGAGGTCCACCTTCAGGAGAACATAGCAACCATGGCCAGACAATATGTTCGCAGTATCATTGCTTCTGTTCAGAGGGTTTCATTAGCACTTTCTCCTTCACGTTTTGGTTCTCACAATGCATTTCACTTACCACCTGGCACTCCTGAGGCTCAAACACTTGCTCGATGGATCTCTAACAGCTATAGGTGAGTCTTACAACCTTGACTTTGTTGCTGAAGTTTCGAGAATTACAAGGAAACAAGCATGACCTATAATAGCCTGACACGTGCTTTTATGATTGTTTGCTTGACAGGTTCTATCTAGGGGTAGAACTTCTCAAATGTGAAGGCAGTGAATCCATTCTCAAGTCTCTTTGGCATCACTCAGATGCAGTTTTGTGCTGCTCTTTAAAGGTAATATCTTTTAGTATATTTCTTATTCTGCACTGTTAATATTTATGACAGTATAACTTAACATACATGATTTTGGCAGGCATTACCCGTTTTTACGTTTGCAAATCAAGCTGGACTTGACATGCTTGAAACAACTTTGGTTGCACTTCAAGACATAACCCTGGAAAAGATTTTTGATGACAATGGAAAGAAAACCCTGTGCACCGAGTTCCCCCAGATAATGCAACAGGTAAAATGTTTTCTGCAGGACCAACTGAAATTATTGATTATGTTTATGTTCGTAACATTTTAGCATGATTGTTATTTGGTGCAGGGTTTCATGTGTATTCAAGGTGGAATCTGTTTGTCCAGCATGGGTAGGCCAGTGTCCTATGAGAGAGCAGTTGCATGGAAAGTATTAAACGAAGAAGAATCCGCTCATTGCATCTGTTTTATGTTCATCAATTGGTCTTTTGTCTGATAGATTAAACACTATAGGATGTAGGAAAGAAAAGTAGAGAACAAGAGTACCTTAACTTTGGCGAATCCCTAGAATGCTTTAAACTCTAGTGGCCATGCATATGCGCCTCCAACATCTATCTATGGTCCCATTTCCTTCTTTTTTTAATTATTTCTCCTTATTTTTCGTTTTTGGTGCTTTAGTATTCCTGCACATAGCTTTCATTCTTAGTTTCTGTTTCTTCATATAATAATATAATTCAAGTCAATAGCTATAAAAGCACGACACAACTTTGGCTGAGCAACCTTAATCAGAAAAGGGGAAAGTTGAGTTTGTTATTCCAGCTTTCACAATCTCACTATCCTTTTTGGCAATATAGCAAACATGTTATAGGCATATTATGAAGCTGGAATGACAAAATCAGTGTCTCTATTGGATAGTAATACGTTAATGTTGTTTCTCAATCTTACATTTGACCAAGGACGTGATGATTCCAGAAAAGAAGATTCATTACTAAATATAAAAAAAAAGTAAACATGTTTTTTAGTATTAAATGAAAAGTAAAAATCAGATGTTAATGTTCGTTTATGTAACCTAAAGAGATAACATGGTGTATAACCTCGTTACCACAATACTTTTTTCCTTCAGACACTAATTTCTTTCACTCCTTGCCATTGTTTTAATATCTTCGTGTATTAATAGTTTTTGGTAGATATATGTGGTGGATCATCTCTGTTTTGAATTTTTTTGTCGCTTAACAATGAATAGAATTACATTGTTAATTTCAATTTTATGACGATCTTAAAACACCTATAGTTAATAAAATTATTTTTCAACTAGATAAATTATATGAATTAAAGCATGTGAATAATTTTTTGAAAATATAAGAGCCGAAAATTTAAAGAAAAAAGGTATTTGTAGGTTGACTTTTGAACACAATTTTCATATAAACGAAACGAAATAGAAAGTGTGCAATATGGACTAAATAACTAATGAAGTAAAAAAAGTAATACTAGTGGGAAAATGTATGATTAACTACAAATGAAAATTGTCTCAAAAAAAATAATTCGAAATTCTACTGTTTTACAAAGGGAAAAAAAAAATCAATGACATGAGCATTAAATTAATATAATCAACATAGACTTACATAATTATGTGTGATTGAAACATCTTTCGTTTAATTCGCTCCAAACTTAATCTAAGTTTCTGAAGTAAGGCAATAATAACTTGTTTTAATGTGCAAGCTACATAGTTTTAATTTATTTAAAATGTTGTTTTATTTACTGCACACCAGTTTTATTGGGCCTACTAGCCCAATAGGAGAGGGGAGCATCCAAACATCAAAACCCAAAAGACAAATGTATCACTGGGCATTGCTTCCTGCACTCTCATGTTTTCTTTTTGTTACATGTCTATAAATGTGATGAAATACAATTTTTTTTTTTATTGGCGTGGAAAAGCCACCGGTAGAGTAGAGCCCCTTACCATCAACCAAAAACCTTATATTTTAAATTATACAATTCATAAAACTACTTTTACTTTCTAAATTGTACAGGTTAGAATAAGAAAATATAATATTTTTATATTCAAATTGTGTATTTCCGAATATTTATGGATTGCACCGTACAAAATTTAAATTAAAAAAAACACCTTTTTTATATATTGCATTAGGGTAAAATGATAAAAAAAATATAACATATATAAGACACAACAATACAAAATATTCAAGTATCAGTTAAAGATTGTGTATCCGAAATCAACAAGGATCTCTGATGGAAGCATGTGAGATACGTTACTATTTATTAATCTCTTTCTTATAGGTTATTCTATAACTGTGTAACAAAATGTGTCTTACGTTATATGTTACAACTTAAAACTAACTAACTAATGCTAATGGAATATCATTCATTTTTATTATATTCTTTTCAGTAGAGATCAGAACCGTTAATAAGTAACTGATTATTCAGGTCCATCACTTCACTAAACAATTGAACTCATCACGGACCGTTCATGAGAAACCCAAAATTATATAAAATGCATAATAAAATTAATAATAACAAATAATTTACTTTATTGATTAGTGTTAATCCATAATAATAACATAATAGAGAATAATAACTTTATATAATAAAATTATATAAAATACAACATTCTCCCACTTGGATAACATTAATAAATAAATAAATAATTTATTTGAATGAGGTTTTGCGTCGCCGACGATAGAGGTTCTGCATCTGCATTTGTATTTTATATAATTGTATTATGTTTGGTTAAGCATGACTAATATGTTAGTAATTTTGGATCATGCATATATATGACACATAATTAAATGTGTTAGGATCATTATTTATTAAGCTAAATAATAAAGTGATCTGACTAAATTAAAGTTTTGACTAAAGGCATATGTCATGAAAATAAGTATTGTGTAGAGACCATAAAATAATTTCTAATTTGATGAGGGACCAAATTAGAATTACTAAAACTTAAGTAATTAACAGTTTAAAATGGTCGTGGTCCCTTTCTGAGAATATATAGAGACATGACGTACTTTTCAAGTTCCTGTTCCTTTCTCTCTATTCCATCAAGAGAGAAGACCAAAGGGAAATAAGGGTGCTCGACAGGAGGAAGATCACTGAATCAGAGTAGTGCTCTAAAGAAGGGGACAACATCGTTATGGCTAATTCATGTACGCTTCCGTTTACTATTTACAAGCATGTTTATGAGTATGGGATATTGCTTTTGATTGATCGTTAGAATCAATATTAGAAGTCTTCTCTCTTGAAGGGGATAGAGAGAAAGGAACAGGAACTTGAAAAGTACGTCATGTCTCTATATATTCTCAGAAGGGGACCACGACCATTTTAAACTGTTAATTACTTAAGTTTTAATAATTCTAATTTGGCCCCTCATCAAATTAGAAATTATTTTATGGTCTCTACACAATATTTATTTTCATGACATATGCCTTTAGCTAAAACTTTAATTTAATCAGATCACTTTATTATTTGGCTTAATAAATAATGGCCCTAACACATTTAATTATGTGTCATATATATGCATGACCCAAAATTACTAACATAATATAATTTTATATAATTGTGAACTCACCTATAGTGAGGACAATTGTATGAAATTTTTGTGAGGTGAGAATGATATAATTTAATCATTTTAATATTACATTAATGTTAAATCATACCCTATCAGTATTTTGATGTTAATGTGTTTTATTTTATTTTTGAAACAATATTTTTCTAATTTTTGTGTTATGTCAACTATTTGTCAAGTACCCTATCGGTATTAGATTTTCTTTAACATGAATATGCGCATTGTATTTTTATTTTAATTGTATTTCTTATTTATTATAATTCGGGAGCCTTAGGTGGGATCATGATAAATGAGAAATTTGGTATTATAGACATATTTTCCTGTGTATTTAGAAACATTCATTTAGTTTGTTTGCACAATAATTGTGCATATTAAAAGTTTCTTTGTTATTTTGATATCAACTTCTTTGTCTATGTAGCTGACTTCGATGAAAACTTTAGATGAGACAAATTTTGAGGATTGAAAAAAAATCTGGATTTGTATCTGGCAATTATCAAATAGGACTTTTCTTTGAGGGAGTAAGAACCTTGAACTCTTACTTTCGGATCTACTATTGTCCAAAGAGCTTATCGTGAAAAATGGGAATACTCGAACAGAGTATGCTTGATAGTGGTGAAATACACCTTGAGGAAGTCTATTTGACAAAGCATTCCAGATAATGATAATGCTAAGGTCTTTCTGAGATCGGTTGGTGATAAGTTTTAGACTTTTGACAAAGCTCAAAGGGTTAGTATATGTCACTTCTTTATGGAGACACTTTAAGGATTGTTATGTATATTCTCAATCAAGTACCTAACAAGTTTGTTCCAAAGACTCCTTATGAGCTCAAAAATGGAGTGACACTTTAAGGACTACTATGTATATTCTCAATCAAGTACCTAGCAAGTCTGTTCCAAAAACTCGTTTTGAGCTCAAGACGTGACAAATACTAATCATTTTGAGCTTTATCAAAAGTCTTAAACTTATCACGAACTGATCTCAGAAAAACCTTGGTATTATCACTATTTAGAATGCATTGTCGAATAGACTTCTCCATGATGTATTTCATCACCATTAGGCACACTCTATCCTAGTATTTCCATTTTTACGAGAAACCCTCTAAACAACAGTGACTCAAGGGTGATGTGATCCCAACAAGGCTTATAGCTTGGGTCAACGCCTAGGCCCAAATCATGCTCAAGGCCCAATACATGACCCACATTCATCTTCAAGCCCAAGCCCATCAAGAGGCCCAATAACAAGGAGCATGCTCAAAAAGATCCAATTAGGCTTCATTCAAGATGGCCTAAACCCACTTGGGCTTCTCACACTCTTCACATTG
>Ga0214544_1007987_pt1 | contig 18073 bp, 7 predicted proteins | sample CNSS3metaG_FD_160074 | JGI IMG/M metagenome (GOLD analysis project Ga0214544, IMG submission 160074) | Root nodule microbial communities from cowpea collected in UCLA plant growth center, Los Angeles, California, USA - CNSS3 | ecosystem: Host-associated > Plants > Roots > Nodule | place: USA... | reverse complement strand
GTATATTATTATATATATAGAGATATATATATATATATATATATATATATATATATATATATATATATATATATATATATATATATATATATATATAAAATGTAATCCATAAAGGATACAAATCACAAATTAACCAATCATATGAGTAACAATATCAAATCAATGAACGATAATTAATTCATAACATTTTTAAATTATTTTGTTCATTTCCATTTAGTAAATTTTAAATTTATTATTCTTCTTACTACTTAAGAACTGACTAAATCTTTTTTTTTTAAGAAGTAAAGAATTATAAGAGCATAATAAAAATTGTAAGACAAAAGTAAAGTTTGTCTGATTGATATACATATATAGTTTTTTTAAATATTTGACTCATCATTAATTGAATTAGATATAAAATTCTCAACTATTTCTTTTAAATGTAAATAATCATATTGTCGATAAGGAATTCATCTTTTATTTTATTTTGTGACCTTATTTTGATAATTTTTATTATAGAAAATAATTTTTCTGTTATAGATAGAAACAAGAAGAGTTAAAATAAGACAAATTAAGTGATCAATCAAGTAAAAGGTTTGACTTCTTTGATCTTGGTATAGATTGACACAATTTAAGCATGATTGATAAATTCTTAAAATTTAGATAATTAGAAACATCAACAATAAAATGATGAAGTTGAAATTTTAAGTTAATCTTCTCTTGTTCTCTAAAATCAAAAGGATATAATTTGTTCACATAAATACATATATCATCGATATCAAGTTTTATAAGTATCCTTAAGAACTAAAATGTTGGTTAGAGTTAAAAGTTACATTAATTGTTCACCAAACCCGTCATTTAATTCTTGTTACACATAGTAACCTAGGTATTATTTTTATATTTTATGATTAATATAAAATAAAAACAAAAAAAACACTTATTATTTTACATTAACCGTAATATTATTTTATATTAATTCCAAAAAACTTAGAATTTTCTTAACACGTGAAGACAAATAAGTAAAAATATAGATAAGGTTCTACATTTATGAAAAATTAAAATTTAGTTTACCCAATACAACTTAAATTAATATATAAAACTCCTTTTACACTGTGAGTTTATTGATTCGTTTAAACCATTAGTGGTTAAATACATTTGTAGTCCTTAAACTTTAACATACAATTTGATCCCAAACTTTAAATAAATAGACATTTAAGCTCTTTATAGTATTTGACACGTTTCAACTCAAATGCTAGCTTGGAATGCAAATAACATGTAAAAAATATTAACGACATTGAGTTACAAGGACTATATCCATTCATTTTTAAATTTTGGGAACCAAAATGTATTAAAGTATATGAAACTAGAGATGTCAAAAAAATTCATATACGCGGGTATCTGCGAAATAAATCTATAACGGGTAGGAAATAGATATTGTAAATAGATACCCGCTGGTAATGGATACGAGTATTTTTTATACCCGCATATTAACGAGGTGGGTACGGGTATCATATTATTCGTACCCATGAATACCCGTAGCCGCTGTACTCTAATTTAAATTAAAAAAATTAAAAAAAACATTATTAAAATATTAACACATCGATTTTGAATGTGTTATTTTTTATCAATTGATTTTAAAAAAATATTCATTTATTTGTAAATTTTTATTCAACACTATTTAAATGGATTATTTGCATTTTGTTTGAAATTTATGAATGTTATACATTGTATTTTTATTTGAATTTATGGTTTAAATATGTTCTTAAATATTAATTTTTTCTTTTGTAAATATTCGTGGGTACCCGTGGATATTAAAAAATATGTAGGTACCCGTATAATGGATACACGCACGAATATAAGTACGGGTACGAGACTAATATTTATCTAGTGGATAGGATACAGGAAACTACTACTCGTACCCTACCCGCCTTATTGACATTACTATATGAGACTGACAAATTTTAATTTTGCATCCAAGTTTAGATCTACAAACATATTTAACCTTTAACCTTTGAAAAACCTATATAAAAGAAATTGTAGTGACTAATGCAATGGGAGTCAATTCTTTATAAAAATGATTTGAATCTCAAGTAAAAGACTACAATAACTTGATTGATTTTCTTATAAAGAAAATTGATTACAATTCAAAAGAACAGTAATTACAAATTGATTATATATAATTTTACGATAGATTGAGTATTCCTAAGATCAGATAATATATATATATATATATATATATATATATATATATATTTCTTTTTTTTACAGTAAATGAATAATAATAATAATAATAGTTGATGAAGTTAGAGATTGAGAAGCAATTATGCTTATTGATTGATGGATGAATGGTAATTGTAATGGAGCATATACCAAAATCCCATCCATAAACCTCACTAAGATGCGTGTAATTTTGTTTGCAATGATAATTTTGCATATTCTACCACCCTAATAGCTTCAACAATAATGCAAGTTTCACTCATTAATCATCATTATATTTCTATGGTTTACATTATATAAGGTACAACATCGCTCAACACCTTGGTTAATGGTTGGGTTGGGATATGACCACCCACTAAATCACCAATCTCCTATACTTTGTGCAAACAAGATTAAATTTGATTAGTTAATACAATTTACACTTTTTTTTTAATTTAAACTCTACAATGTAGAAAAACCAAATCCCTCAACACCAAAATTAACTATGAATTTATATACATGTGATTTACTAGGAATATTGGACCTGAATTGGGAAAAGTTATAGTAATGTTTTTGGTTAACTTAATTATGGTGGGCTATTTCATCCTCCACCAATATTGTTTTATGCAACTACATACAATTTTAGAAAAAATTAATTTGGCTATCACTTTATATTTTTTGGTTCTGGTATTTGAAGGTCTTTTATTTAAACCAGTGGAGTTTTTTATTTGATTTTCCAAAAAAACAAATTGTAAAAATTATATAAACAAATGGTAAATCATGTTTAAAAAATACAACTTTAAAATAAAGAAATCATACTTTTCAAACATGAATTTTAATGAAAAAGAAACATATTTTAAAATTGTTTTTTTTTCTTATAAAAATTATATTTTAATGCACAACTTCAATTTTTTATTATCGTTTTATTTGTTTATCTTGTTTTTTTTTTTTTGGTTTACTTTCAATTTAAGATTTCCTTTTGTTAAATTTTTGTTTTCCAAATAAATTTGTAAACCTACCCACCCCCTCCCTTACCTAATTATCTCCTTTCTCTCCCTTTCTTTTTCTAATCTCCCTCTCCCACCTTCTTCAAGCATAAGCCACCCTCCTGCTATTTTTCTTCCACCAGCTTCCTACAACCCTACACCAGAGAGATAGAGAGAGCTTCATCCTCACCAAGTTTCCTTCAAAAGTGTAAGTTCTCTTTCGACTCATTTATTGAGTCAAGAGTCTTCCCATGCATGTGAAGTTTATGGACTCTGCATGTGTTCTTGGGGTTGTTCTTAGGGGTGGCAATTAGGGCCTAGCTTGTCGGGCCGACCTGCAGGCCCGCGAGAAAAATGGGGGCGGGCTAGGATAGTGAGCTCGCAGGCCCGCAGTCTGTGTGGGCTGGCCCGCAAGCCCACATAAAATTAAAAAAAAATTGCACTTGTGTATATTAATTACATCTTTTATGGAGTCTTGCATTAACGTTTCAAATTCTTGTATAACTGAAAAAGACAAGTATTATGTACTTTTTAATGTGCTAAAATTTAAAGAATACATTGTGTATGTCATAATATGAATATGATGAAAATGTTGAATTATTAATTTATCATCTAATTCCCCAACGTCTTTACTTAATTTTGTGAACTTCTTAAAGTTTTCCAATTTTTAAACATTGAAAGTTTTATCATAAAAAATAAAAAAAAAAAAAACGGGTCGGCTCGCGGGCCCGCAAGCCAAGGAGTATGCGAGGCGGGCCAGTGTTTTCAGCCCGCATAAAGTGTGCGGGGCGAGCGGGCCGGCCCGCATTGCCACCCCTAGTTTTTCTAGGGTTCTCAACCTATAGTTAATTTAATAACGTATTTAGATTTCTAATACTAGTTGAAATTTTGTGTTTTAGATCTTCTTGGAGTGTTGAGACTAAAGAGCTGTAAAGTCAGAGTTAGGATTCTACTTTTCACCGGTGAGGGAAGCAAACTTTTAAATTCTTGAATGATGATTTTCTTTTGGATGTCTGGCTATGTATTGATTAAAGATGTCAAAGTGAGTTAATCTGGCTCACACGGGTTGGCTCACCACGAGTCGGGTTAAAAATGAGTGAATCCAATACGGTTCACTTTATGGTGAACCAGAAATTTTGTAACCACAGGTTGATTGGTTAAGTGGGTTGACTCACCAACCCACAAAAAAATCTATTTATTTATTTATTTTTAGGTAAATAATTTTTTAAATAGTCCATGAGATGACAAGACAATCACAGTAAAATCAAGAACTAATGTATTCATCATGCTCACCACCAATATATGATGTATTGTTTCCAATTGTCCATATGGTCCAAGAAAACATGGGTAATATTACACATTTTCTGTCATGCTATTCAATAAAATATAAATTAAAAAACTACACATATTTGTCATGCTAATTTAGAAATTTTGTTTATAAGACGGTTGCTTTGGTAATTTATTATAAAGATTATAGTTAAAGATTAAAGTATCAATATATACAATCAAATTAATTAAGCATTCAAAGTATTCAAATATGTTTGAACAACATTCTAGCCTTTAAAAATATGAAATTGTGACCTATATAATTAAGAGTAGTAAATAATTATTAAAAAGAAATAAAAATTGTAAAAAAATGTTGGTTGGTTAAGTGGGTCAACCACCTTCAATCTGGCACGAACCCGTTTAACCCATGGGTTAAGTGAGTCGGGTTGAGTTTAACCCACTTTTGAAAAAATTAATTTTTTCTCAACCCAATCCGACTCAAACCTGTGGTGAGCCGGTTGGCTCACGGGTTGAAACTCATTTTGACATCTCTATTATTTATATTGTGTTTTAGTAGCTTAAATTGATTTGTTGATTTTGCTTTGTGTGGGTAGAATTTCTTGCTTTGTAGATGAAAATTCCTTGCAGATTTTGTTATGTATGTATTGTGGAAATTTTGGTATTTTATATGACATGTACCGTAATTGAAATTGTTGGGTTGAAATAAGTTATTGGTAAATAATGGTGATGTTTTTGAGGTAGGAAACATTGAAATGGGTCTTTGGTTCTTTTGGCATTGTCATTTTTGCAAAATTTGTGTTTTTGTGTTATGGAGATTTGTTGTACGAGCCCATTGCTCCTTGAGTGAGTGCCAAAATTGATCTTGGTAGAGTTTTACTTGCTAGGCAAGTGTAGATTTTGAACTCTAAACCATCTAAAAAAGATTAAGATTCCTCCTTTGTTAACCATCAGATCGAGTATAAATTTGAACATATGGTCCTAGACACAAATTTCTTTGACCGTTCGGATACTAAATTGGAGGTTTGTTGACAACTTTAACCTCTTCTGCTTATTTGGTACATAACTTTTTCTATAGTTATCTAATTGAATTGATTCTTTTTGTATTACATTGTATTCTTATTTCAATTATCTTTAATTTAAATGTGAGAACGTAATTTTTGGAGATTTATACAAACTGTAATTTTATTTCTAAAATTTCAAAAGTTTGTACCTATTATGTTAAGTTGTCATTTTGTACCTTAAAATACTTATATAAGAATGTGTAGATTAAATTTGGATTTCTTGAAATTATATGAACCATTTGGGTGATCTAGAGATTTTAGAATATATAAATATATATATATATATATATATATATATATATATATATATATATATATATATATATATATATATATATATATGAATATTCGAGAAGATTAGAACCTATGACGACTTCTACAAAGCATAAAAGTCGTGTTTTCAAAACACGAAAGACACGAATTATTTTTTGTAGTCATCTTTTTATATTAAACGATTTATCCATTTATTTACATTTTTCAAAGTTATTCATTTTTTAAAATTTAAATCAAAATTACACCAATTTGAAATATTTTTCGTTAATATCGTACATATAGAAACTAAAATATAATAATGATTTTCTTTATGTTAAGTTACATGTAAGTTACATTTAGCTAAGAATATTATAAAGAACAAAAACACACTAAAAAAATTAGATCATGCATCTTAAATTTATTTATCACATGTTCTTGTTTTACTCTAATAATATAGAAATCCTTTATATCACATTATTTTCATGACTCTTCGATATAAAATGCTAAGAAAAGTTCAATTTTACTCTAAAATAAAAATTTTAACTTTATTCCTATCATACATATAAAAATTAAAATATAATAATGACTTTATTTATTTTTAGTTAACATTGACTTCATTTATCTCAAATTACATATAGTTAGTTACATGTACTTAATAGAATTATGATGATGAGATAGAGCAAACACACTCTAAAAATTAGATCATGTATCTTCCAATTATCACATCTCCTTATTTTACCCTACTAAATCAATAAGGTGGAAATCACCCCAGCATTTATGTCACATTATTTTCCTAAGTTTTCACTATAAAATGCTAACCAAAGCTCAATTTTACTCTGAAATAAAAGTTTTAACTCCATATCATAATGACTTTCTTTGTACATATGATTATTATGATTATTAGAAAGAGCACAAACACTCAAGATTTATATAGATGAATTATATTAAAAAACCACAAAAATATTTTTTTAGAAATAAAAAGTAAAATGAGAAAAGATAACAAAAGACAGAATAAAAATAAGAAGCAATTGTGTAGGTATGTTTTGATGCTAATTGAAGCATATGTGTTGAGCTAACTTTGGAGGTTAGAGCCGTTGGCACGAGGCAGTGTGGCAGGCATACGGAAATGGAGTGGAGTGGTTATTCTAAATTTGGGATGTGTGCAACAGTTTCTTTAGACTCTGAAGAAGATTGATGAGATGCTGCTCAATATGTGGGATTCCAAATATTGTAATGTGGGATTCCAAATATTGTAATGCCTGTAGTTCTGTAGTTGATCAATTGTGTTTTATAGGCTTGTGTTAAGGTTGCATTCAGGTATTTAAGCTTTGAGATATGATGATAAATCTTTGAAAGAGAAAGTAGTCATGATCTGCAAGAGTTATTCAACAGAGACACATAATCAGTCATGGAAATATATGTTCCACACATACATGAGATTTATAAATATTATATATCACTATAAAATGCTTTATTATAGTAGGGGTTTATTAGTAGATACATGAGAATTGTAATAACCTCCGGTAAATAGTAGATACAGGAGGTTTTAGAAACCCGTGTTAAGGGACAGTGGTTTTTTTAAGAACTCCGAAAATTTGGATAGACTTTTTTATTTTTCCTCTTTTAGATTCTTTTTTAAATTTTTAATTAGAACCGACCAGTTTTTCGTTGTGAGTGTGTTTACCTTAGGGAAGAAAAACACCCTTCTTCATGTTCTCCTTTGTGCCTGTACAACGTTCTCAGGTAAAGAAGATCTTTTCTCGCTTCCAATTTCATCTCCCTCAATCGGTCTTTCTCTTTCGATTTCATCTCCTTACATTCAATTTCGATTTCATTTCCTTGTATCACTCCGTTCGATTTCGTTTTCCTGTGTCACTGATTTTGATTTTGATTTCAATTTCATTTTCTTCTTTTAATTTCGTTTACTCTTACCCTAACCCACTTATTTTGCCAATGTCAAGTAGCAACGCTTGTTGGGAAATCACGCATTAAAAATAATAACCTCTTCAAGCGGAAGCACACCCAAAATAAGAGCAACAAAAATATAAATAAAAGCACACAGGAAAATTTAACTGGTTCGGCGCCTCAAGGCCTACATCCACAAACTTAACAATAAGTATTATCACCCAAGTGCAATTTTTTGTGGACCAAAATTGCAAACCCTTCATAGTGTAATTTTTCTGGCAAAAATTGCAAACCTTTCCATGACACACAACTACCCAAGTCCCCCATACACCCAAGAGATCTATTGAGTTATGGTGACAACTCCAAAACCAACTCTTTACTTTTATAATATTTTTCTGCTACTTTTTTCTTCAGATGACCCAATGTGGGACTTTGGTGAATACTCACTTGAGAACCAACATATCCTCCCTTCACCAAAAGTCTCACATGCTATGGAACAAACATTTGACACACCACCAACAGATATATTTGAACCACTCTTGCTACTAGTGATCCAACAGATCTGCTTGAACCACTCTTGTCACTGGTGATTTGCACGAACTCATTAACGATGACAATCTTTCCTCATCATCGACCCTCCCCTTTTTTCACATCAAACTCGTTGTCGACAACTTCCACATGTTTGTCATTAACAATTCACTAATACTCAAGGGGAATCCATCATGACGCCACCTTGGTCAAGCCACGACATTGTCACGACACAACGACGCAACACTGTTGACGAAGCATCGCGTGAGTCATGCAAAACACCACCATTGGACATTTCGAGCTCCACCCTCACCATGCAGATTCAACGTTACCAAACATCGCAGTCCACTGGACTCAACAACCAAAGCATACCTGTAAGCCGTACAGCATTTCCTCCATGCACGTGTCGCAAACCACGAATCACACAGATAAGATCTCCATGGTACATCACTCATTACGCCACATGAGCACCATTTGCAACCTCCTCCGTAAATTTGGGAGCATCTCACCACACATGAACTCCACTCTCTTCAAAGGACATTGATTCTGGTTGGTATGCCAAATTACTCCTCTTCCTCCCTTGATTAGAAACCCTTGGTCATTCCTCCCTTGATTAGAAACCCTTGGTCATAACCTCAACTCTAATACCACTGTTGGGAAATCACGCACTAAAAATAATAATCTCTTCAAGCGGAAGCACACCCAAAATAAGAGCAGAAAAAATATAAATAAAAGCACACAGGAAATTTAACGTGATTCAGCGCCTCAAGGCCTACATCCACAAACTCAACAATAAGTATTATCACCCCAAGTGCAATTTTTTGTGGATCAAAATTGCAAACCCTTCATAGCGCAATTTTTTGTGGATCAAAATTGCAAACCCTTCATAGGGCAATTTTTTTGGCAAAATTTGCAAACCTTCCCATGACACACAACTACCCAAGTCCCCCATACACCCAAGAGACCTATTGAGTTGTGGTGACAAATCCAAAACCAACTCTTTACTTTTATAATATTTTTCTGCTACTCTCTTCTTCACATTACCCAATGTGGGACTTTGGTGAATACTCACTTGAGAACCAACAACGCTAACCGTGCATCGTAATCGGAATGTGATTCCTGTGATTCCTACTTCTGTTTAGGTACTCCTCTTTGCTCACCTCAAATTCTCTGCTTTTAGATTTGTTCATCTCGATTCACACACTCTGCCTTCTTTTTTTTCCTTTTCCATCTTTATTCGTTGAAATCAGATTTTTATAAGTCGCACGTTAGTTTGTAGTTGTGTTTAAAATTTCATAAAATTTGAAAAACATACATTTCTAGTTTAAAATTTTCAAAGAGTAGTGTTAATCATTATCCACTCAATGACTCAAGCATCCAATTGCTCCTAATTTAAAACTACTTGTACTAGGAATTCATTTTCTATATTTTCCAGAGTAATGACATGAGTCACAAACTCACTGATACTAGTAATGGATGAATAGAAGTTGATTCCTAATGCTACTTGAGTGAGAGGTTGTTTGTTTGACAGTCAGATTTGAAGTTGAAAAATTCTTGCATATAATTTTAGATTCCCTTGTTTTCCATGTATTATGACAGTAAGAGTTGTGTTTCCATAGTATCCTTCTATTTACATTTCCAAAGATTTGAAATCTTAGCTCTCATTTGTGTTAGGCTACAAAAACGCCATCCAAGATGCTATTTTTATTTCTTCTGGCATTTATATTGTTAAACTTACTCATTTTCATGTTATTGATTCATTCTTTATTTTCTTGATCTTGGTACTGCTTTTTATACATGCCTATATTTTGTTAATTGGAAGAGAAAACTATATATAGATACACTAATCTATAAAGCCTATAAAGTTATTATTTTCTTTTTTAGTTAAAGCATATGCCTGACATTTTGAAAATTGTTTCTCGCAAGTTATTATTTTCAATTTTTCCTCTGCGTGTTTGATGTTTTAACATAAATCTTTATAACCATATTTTCCTTTTTTGATTTAGTTATATATTTTCAATCCTACATTTTTTTTCTCATCAGAATAAAGACAATTGATTGTCTATAATCTATACCAGAAGTAACGTTGATGATCCTTCTTTGAATACAATGATTGAAGCTAAGAAATTTAGAGCAAGACCTTAAGCTTTCCCAAATTGACTAGCCTAATGATGGAGAATGCAACTGGATTTGACAAATCCAGTTTAGAGACATTGGCTTTCAAACTCAAAGCAAGAGCATCTATATTTTTACCTAGTGTTTGGAGAGATAGTCGCAAAAGACATATCCATTCACTTCCAACTTCATCAGAACCATCAAAACTATATTTTCACCTAGTGTTTGGCGTTCATGAGGAAGTTTAAAAGAGACATTCCCTTGAAAGCAATAGTGAGTATCTCTTTAAGTTTCAAATGAATCAAGCCTATCCAAGTACATCATTTTCCAAACCGGTTAGTTCAATTTTGGAAAGAGAAACTGCTTATGATGCATGCTTAAATGAAACGTATAAATCATTTTATGCATCCTGTTTACATGGACCAATATTCGTTCCTGAGGCAACAATTCAAAGTGGAATAAAGCCAATGACTGGAATAGTGTCTGGTTTAGTAGAAGTATCTTCTCTTGATAATGAGTTGACACAAACCACTTTCACTTTTTGTCAATCCTCAAACAAATTGCCACCAAATTCTTATCCATTTGCAAATCCTGAAATTCTAGAATCTTCTTTCACAAAAGCAATTGTGCAAACTTTCAGAGATGGGAATACAAAAACCAAAACTATGAGTAATGTCATAGATGCGTATAGTCAGTCATGTTGATTCTACATCAAACTCAAAGTCTTTTGACTCTAGTCCATCGATACCAATGGATATGGTACAAGAATTGTGGAGGGAACTTCGTACATGTCGAAAGGATTTAGGATAGGATGCCGGCCAAGAACAACAGAATGTTATTCAAGTTCTTAAACTTACTAGTGGGCTGACCGATCTAATTTTTGAAGCTGACTTATTGTTTTGTGATCACCAACCAAAACAATGTGTAAGTGTTTTAAAATGTACTTTTCTTCATTTATATTGTACTGACACCTTAATTATGACAATAATGTGCAGGGTATGATGGAGCCTCCAATGACACTTTTTGAAGAAGCCACAAAGAGTTGGTATGATGAGCAAATGATGATGTCTACTGTACATGGTTTTTTTTATGCCAAACAAATATTAGATGTAGGATACAAGTTTGGTTATGAGAACGAGGTAGATCTAATCTCAGAGATGTTGGCTAGCACTACTAATGTTATGGCACTGGGAAAATTGTCTAGACAAGACCAAATAAAAAGCACCAGCATCTATGGCAATAAGCTATTCAAGATGAATAACCTGACAAATGATACCAAGTAGGTATTCCATGACTTTAATTTTAGAGTAGTGATGCACATACCATCATTTTACCCTCACAACATCCATAGTATTTTTTTATAACTTTTTTTACTTTTTTTTTCATTTATAAGTATTCAATGAATCTTCTTAATCATTAATCACTACATCTAATATATTATCTTTTTTGGAATGTGAAACACTTTGAAAGATTGAAGAAAGAAATGTATTTATCTTTAGTGTGAACTCTTAAGTGATATAGGGGTATTGGAGTATGGTTCTGATGAACTACTTAAACTGAATGTTAACAAATCTGTTTGTCTGGCTTGGCTTCAGCCACCTTTGATTATTTGAAAAAGGTTGGGACACAAACATAGTCTATTTTGCCAAATTATATTAGCTTCAAATTGTAGTTGTCTAGGATCCCTAAAAAGGTTTGAAAAACTTCCAGAAAGTAGTGTAGGTTCCAAAACTGTCGGTAAGTAGATGAGGTTCTAGAACCGCCAGTAAATAACAGGGGTTCCAGAACTGCCGGTAATTACTGCTTTACCAAGAGTTGCTGAAAACTGCCAGTAATCCATTAACGACGCTAGTTTTTCTAGGGGAAAACCAAACCGTGGATAATGCCTTTAGTGGAGGTTAAAATCGCCGGGAATGTCAAAAATAACCTCCGTAAAAAATTATTTCTCTTGTAGTGTATGTGTTTGTGTAGAGAAAGAGAAATTGAAACCAAATGGATTAAATACATTAAGCTTTAGAATATATTAATTTGATTAGATTCTCTTCAAAAGTTAGAGTAGTGAATTATTTCCCAGTGTATATGTACTTATTTCTATCTCAAATATATATAGGAAAATGTTGCATAATCATGAATAATTACAAAGTTTGAGTTGAGTTTTGTATTTTATAAAAAGTTATGAACGGGAGTAAAAGTCAAAAACTTATTTCAGGAGTCATTTGATCTTAATACATTTTTAAACTAAAAAAAATGAAATTTAGATATTGAAATGGCATTCAACTTACCCGCATCAAATATCAGATGGAATGAAAAAACACATATACAAGAAGAGACCACAGATAAAAAAAAGTAAGCAAAAGTTATAAACCGTAACTTTCTTGCTATTTTGCTTCTCTTCCAAATCTTGAACATCGGCATCAAGCCGTTTCGTGTCACACGGAGAAACATTTGTGGTAACAAAAATAAAAACTAAAAAATGCTTAAGGTAATAAAACCAGCTCAGCCATAAAATGAAAAGATGGCAGAAAAACATGAACAAGCCGGTTAGGATGGGAAAAAATCCATCTGATTCGATTCACTTTTGTTGAATCTAATCCATTGAATTTAAGATTCATTTTATAAAAAATCCAATCATTTTTATTCAATTTGGATTTCAGTTTAATTTATATTTTATATATTTTTTAGATTGGATATCAATTATTTGTATTTAAAATTTTAAATATGGAAAATTCAAATTATTTAATCCAAATTTTCAATCTAAATTTTTAGTTAGGTTGGACGAAGGTTAAGATGGACTAATCCAGATCAAAAGTCGAGATGGACTAACCCAGACTGAAGGTCGAGACAGACTAATCCAAGTCGAAGGTCGAGATGAGTCGATCCCGACTGGAATTTGGTCGAATCGACTTAGTCAAAATTCGACTGAATCAACCTCGATTGAAGATCGATCAAATTCGGTCAAGTTGCTACCGATCAAAATTCAGTTGTATTCGATTGAGTTGGCCTTGGCCGAAATTTGATTAAATTCGATCAAGTCGATCCCAACCAAAATTCGATCGAGATCATCTAAGTTGACAACGACCGAAATTTGGCTGAATTTAGCCACGATCGAAATTTTAGTGCATTCGGCCGAGTTGGCCTCGACCAAAATTTGGCCGAATATAGTCGAGTCAGCCCCAGTCAAAATTCGGGCAAGTCGACCCCAAACAAAATTTGGTCATATTAAGCCAAATTCGACTGAGTTGATCTTAGTCGAAATTTGACCGTATTTTGGAAGAGTTGGCCTTAGAAGAAATTTGGTCGTATTTGTTCAAATTTGGTTGTATCGGCATTAGCCCGAATTTGATTGAGGCAGCCCTGACCCAAATTTGGCCGAAATTCGACTGAATCCAGTCAGGTTGGTCTTAATCAAAATTTGGCCAAGTCGGCCTTGAATGAAATTCGTCCAATTTTAGCCGATTTGCCCCAGCCAAAATTCGACCGAGTTGGTCTGGCCTAAAGTGGGTCGAGTTGGCTCCGGATGAATTTGGTCATGTCAACCCATGCTGAAATTCAGCCAAGTCAGCCTAGTCAAAATTCGGCCAAGTCGGCCCCAGTCGAAATTCGGCCAAGTCGGACTAGCCGAAATTCGACCGACTCATTCCTAACTAAAATTCAATTGAAATTTCTGTTATAAAAAGATGTATTTTAGATTTTGAACTTGTCCAAATATTTGGATCTTGATTTAAATCTTGATCCAAATATTTTATTTGAATTTTTGAAAAATCCAAACTAGTTGTATCGAAAAAAGGGATTTGGATCTAAAATCTATTCCAATTATTTGGATCTAAAATAAATTTGGATTAGATCTTTAAAAATTCAATGAATGATCACCCTACATCTAGCAATGGTTAACAATATTTGAAATGAGGGAAATATAGGACATGGAGAATAAATGTGGCACAAGGTAATTAGTCTCTCCACGTCATACAATATTTTGTAATTTATTTGTAAATGTTTGTTGTTTTCCTAATACCAAATACAAGCCTAGTCTTTTGGGCTTGGAACAAACTACATACGGAGTTGCAAGGGCTTGGAACAAAACTACCTATGGGTTTGTAATAAATAAAAGGTTAATGTTTTTATTAGTTGAAATTTGACTTGAAATTATAATTTGTCTTTTAATATATTTTTCTTTAAATTTTAAAAAGTGAATGAGTATAATCATTTTAATCAAATTATGTTAATTTTTTTTTGACATGTTGAACGTGTTTTTCTATATATTTTGAAGTGATAACTTGTCAAATAATGTAAATAAATAAAATATTAGTACAAGATGCATTTGATACGTCAATAAATTTTAACGTAATTGAGTTAAAATGACATATTCATTTATTTTTAGAGTTTGGAATCAAATCAAAATGTATCAAAATTTTGAATTCTTATTTTGCAACAAATTCTAGAAACTAAAAACATATTTGATCCAAAATAAAAATCTAATACAAAGAGAAATATTACATATAAAATAAAATTTGTGATGAAAAAAAAAAACGTTTGTGATAATTTATTAAATTGAGATTAGAAGAGGAAAAAAATTGTTTAATAAGCAATTCCACTAGGCCTCTTGATACAATTTTTGTTTTCTTTCTAAACCTTGGTACTTTTATAAGTGGAAAAGTATAGGACAAATTACGTATGAGATTAGAAATATTTTAACTAATCTTGTTCCGTGCATTGTACGGATATTTTTCTAACAATATTTAATAATAAAATTGATTTATAAAATTATATATATATATATATATATATATATATATATATATATTATTATTTGAAATATATATCTTTACTTCACAATATTATTTTAATTTTTTAATGCAAAAGTAAAGGTACTTCTATTGTTTTTCACTTTTATTATATGTTCTTATTTGTCAGAGAAAGAATGATGTAGAAAAATACTTCACAAATAACAGAAATTATAACTATGCGATATATGTTTCTGCAATGATTTAAGAGAGATGTAACAATTTGGCACGAAGAAAATTAATAAAACGAAACTAAAACTTACTTTTGAAGAACATATATTTGATGTATAATATAAGTTAGTGTTAATCTTGTAATCTAGTTTTATTTGAATTAAATTATTATTAAATACATATCTATTAATTGCAATTTTATTATACTTTTTTCGAAAAATTAAATTAAATTATTATTACAAATTATTTTATTACTTAATTATTTTATTTTTTGTTAGAAATATTAATTATATTTATGATTTTAATTTTATTTTTCAATTAAATTATTAATTATTAATTGAAATAATTCACTCACGTAATTAATAAGATATATAATCTAGTGTAATATGAAGGGGTTGTTCTTGTGTCTCGTGTCAGAAATTCAAAAGAATGTCCTTTTTTTTCTACTTTTTGTGAGAATGCACGAGAAAGTGTCATATGTCACGAATGGTAGTTATACATATTTTAAGTTAATGTTGAGTTATTTATATTATTTAATATATTTTTATTTTAATATTTATTACAAAATATGTTTAACATATAAAAAATAACATAATTAGATTTAAAGAATTATATTTATTTATTTTAAAATTTGAGGATATTGATGGACCTTTAGTGTGACTAAAAAGAGTTAGACCTTCCCCAAATCTTTTTAATTTAATTTTTATATATATTACAAAATTATATTTATATTTTAAAATTTTATTTATATATTAATATATTATTTATATTAATTTTTGAAAAAAAATTCTTTAACTTTTTTTTTTGTTTTTTTTTTTCTTTTTCGTACCTCTGTTTTCTTTCATCTCTCCTTTTTATCTTAATTTTCACTCTCAATTTTTTTAAAAATTAAATTGCACCATGATAAAATTGAAGAGTTAATAACATTTTACAAAATAAATTTCTTTTTATAAGTAACTTCATTTTCTATCTTGGTATTTTTTTATTTATTTTTTAAGTAATATGTTTTCCTTCTTATATATAATAACTTTGTCTATTATGTAGCATTGGACGATGATAAGTTTATCCTTTTTCTAAATAGGTAAGAGATAATAAATTTATATTAGAAAAATCACGATAAACAATAAAAGAATTGTTGTTTTTTTCAAGAGGAAGACTTGTGATAAAAGGATGAAAAAAATGCATCTACATTAGCTAAAGTTGAGAAAAAAATTATATACAAAAAATCTAATTTGACATCCTTAAATTTTTTGTCCAAGTTCCGTCATTGTTGAGAGCCAAAATATATCAAAGTTTCATATAGAGATAAATTTCAATTTTATGTCTAAAAACATACTTAGACTTTTAATCTTTTGAGAAAGTGACTTGCATCCTTTGCAAAACTCAAAGGTTATATGGATGCAATCACACTCATAAAAGTAAGTTGAAATTCTTTTTGAAATTCATTTCATTCACATAGTTCATTAAATAAATACACCATTAATAGAAGCAAGTTTTAGGTTGTGTTTGTTTTAGGGAATGGTTGTGTTAAAACGGGTGTGTAAGGATGCATTTTTTCTAGTGGGTCACACGTTTGTTTTAGTAGATTTGCAACGATTTGGAGGCAAGGATTTGTAAGAGGGAAGGAATGAACCATCTACGCATGAAGGAGGAGATATGAGAGGATGTCCTATGCAAAGAGTAGTGAAAGACCTAACTATCCTTCACTTTAGTGTTGAATGCAAGCATCGGCGAACAATGGAGGAAATGCATGTATGAGAATGATGGGTTTCACATGTGGAAGGTTTAGAATCGATTTTGGGGAGATGGGATCGATTCTAATATATTGTGGTTTGCATGGAATCGATTACGGGGTGTTAAACAAGGGCTGAAATCGACTCTAAGTATGTCAAATAGCAGCTATAGTCGATTTTGGTTGTGTTTTTGAGGGTGTGGAATCAATTTTATTGGTGTTGGAATCAATTTTGGGTGTGTTCCTAAAGGTGTGGAATCCATTCTGTTGATGGTAAAAGCAATTTTGGGTGATTCAAAGAGACTGGAATCGGTCATGGTATTACTAAAATCAGTTCCATATGTTTCATATTGTAGATTGGAATCAATTCTCATTCATATGTTGATAATAGAATCGATTCTTTCCTCAAGTTATCATTGTTGTGATTTATTTCTTGTCAGCTTATCCTTTCAATTTGACTATAGTACCATACTTTCTTAACTGAAATTTCCATTCAGACTTCTCACATTTGAAGCCTTCTTATCATAATAGATCATAAGCCTTCTTATATTAATAACAATGATAATAATTATAGTCAGTGGCGGATCTTGACTAATAATGTTGGGGGAGTCAAAATAATATACTCAAAGTTCAAAATTTATATATTTAATTATTGTCATTAACACAATAAAAATGTATAAATAATTTAGTATAATCGTGTATCTACAAAAGAAATCACACATATACAAAGAATTGTCCTTTGTTTTTCAGATTTTTGAACTCATCCATAATTGAGTCAAAACTAAAATTTTTAACTATTTCTTTTTCAATGTAAAGATAAACATGTTCCAAAATATTAATATAAAACATGTTTCTCTAATAGAACAATATGATTATTTGTATCATGATTCAGGATACATAAAGTTAAGATATTGAATTTGTATTGATTTCATCTTACCAATAGCTTTCTTTTAATCACTTTTAAGAAATAAATCTATTTTTTTATTCTTCATCAATATACCTATTTCTTTTTTAAGTTTAAGATTAAAAAATAATTTATCATAATTTAATTAAAAAAATAAAAATTAAGTTACTAAAAGA
>Ga0214544_1007981_pt1 | contig 18080 bp, 11 predicted proteins | sample CNSS3metaG_FD_160074 | JGI IMG/M metagenome (GOLD analysis project Ga0214544, IMG submission 160074) | Root nodule microbial communities from cowpea collected in UCLA plant growth center, Los Angeles, California, USA - CNSS3 | ecosystem: Host-associated > Plants > Roots > Nodule | place: USA... | reverse complement strand
TATATATATATATATATATATATATATGTATATAATGTGTGTGTGTGAGTGAGAGAGAGAGAGAGCTAGATTTCGTGGACCAATTATCTCGCAACAATTTTTATTAGGTTCAATATTCGTTGTAGACATGCTTTGAATGTCATGTAGTCACTCTGAATGGTGTACAAGTTTAGTGTCGTAACCACAGACCCCATTTGATATTGATGTGCAAAAAGTAATGGACAGGTCAACATGTAATACATCAGGGGTGACCAGTTAATGCAACCACTGTTATCATGTGTGAGCTGGGGAGTTGTGGGCCAATTTTTCCACACCAATTTCTCTTATAAGTATATTTTAGTGACTGGAGTCAATTTTGGTGGAGCCTTTGGCGAGAATATAAATAAAAAAAAAGAATCAAAATGGAACACAATATCCACCACACTACATCCTAGAGCCTCCTCTTTCTTGGCTTTCGAAAATCTGCACTTCTTCGTCTCATAATTGGAGCTGAAGAGGGAGATCTACTGTTGGGTTTGGATATTTTAGGAATAAAGAACAAAACTTTGAAGAAATCTTTGAGTTTCAGTGAATTTCATAGGTACGATGGAGTTCGGAAGGATTCCAACACCATTCTCAATGATTTGCGAATGGGTTTTTTCCAAAACCGTTTTTGGCCATTTTGTTTCACTTTCACGACTTGAAAAAGTTAACATTAATTAACTTCTATTTCCCTCACGTGACACACTCTCTTTTGCAAGTAAAAAAAAATTAAAAATTACTTTCCACGTCAGGAAGTAACATAGAAGTCAAATTTTGGTAGTCATTTAATCATTATCCTAGAAAAATATATGTGGTGAATAATGTGGTGATATTTCAGTATACCATTACATAAATATTTTTGTATACATGAATATAAATAAATAAGAAAGAACAGTGGTTTATTAGAAAACAAATTGAAATAAATATACAAGATCAATAATTTGCAGAAAATATGTATACACAATCTAAAAAATTAAAAAAAAAAAAAAAATATATAAAATATAAAAAATATATATATACAAAAAAAAAAATATATATATATATATATATATATATATATATATATATATATATATATTTTGGATGAAGAATTGTAAAATAATTGTTATCAAGAAAATATAATTGTTATGGCTACTGCAATCCAACAATATTGAACATTGAGATACATCAAATGCAAGTATTTTATATATCTGCTAATGAAATGTACATTTGATCTTTCACAGCAAAAACATTACATATTATACAAAATCTCATTAGTTTATTAGGTTAGTATCAAGACACTGCAACAGATAATAATGAAATGTTTATTTATATTTATTAAGTTTTAATTCATTAAATAAGTTATGCTAAATGACATTTGTTTAATTTTGTTTAATATCTTTTACTGAAACAGGTTTATATACATTTCCTACTTAATATTTGTTGCAGTGAACTAAATGCTAACCTGATGAGTTTTTTCTACACTATGTATTGTTCTTACTGTGAAAAATCGAATATTCACTTAATTAGCAGCATACTTCTTTTAGATGTAATATTCATTATATAGGCAATCACATATATTAATCAGATAATTTTAAATTTAATTATGTAAAAAATTTATAATCACTTGAATCCAAACATATAACTAATGGCTTGTGCTCATAGTTTTATAAAATATATTATGAAAGGATGAAACTTTAAGTATTATATCGATTATAATAGATTTTCATCCTTTCACACTAGGATTCAAATACTACAAAAACAATCCATTACTTAAATTTGATTCATAATAAAATCTAATCATTGAAAACAAAAATTAAAAAGAATAGTTGTCTATTAAAAAAAATTGAAACAAATAGACAATATTAGGCAAGAATTTGCAAAAGATTTATGTGCTTTCTGTGCACAATAGTTCAAGATGGTGAATGAAAGAATGTGAGTGAGAGTACACAAATTATTATACATTTTTACAGCCTCTCAACACAACAAATAGAATAGAAATTGAGAAAACAGAAGAACATAATATATAAATCAGATCCATAAAGTTTTTCACACGTACATTGGTAAAACAGTGTGTATGAAAGTGTTTACTTACTCAGAAAAAAAAAATTCACTTTTGCATCTTCAAAGCACACCAAATGAGAGTGAAAAAAAAAAAAAAAAAACCTAAAGGAGGCGCAAAAAGAGTGTGATATTTCAGCCATTTAGGTCTAACGTATATATACACAAATATTGGGAGCGAGTGGTTGGAAAAATTTATTGTTATTTAAATATTTTTATATAAATAATACGTGTAAGTTAATCTAAAAAAAATTATGGAATAATACTTTTAAAATTATGCATAAGTATATTTACACATATATAAATGTCAGTGTATATCCTTTTAAAAATAAGTATAAAATGATTTTTTTATTCAATTAAAAATTATCATGTTAGTCAAATAAAGATTCATAATAAATTTAATATTATTGATATATGGAATCATTTAATGTTAATTAACTTTTTATGTGAAATAATATTGTAAGCTAATATTTAAAAAATAAAAATAAACTACAGAGTAATAATTTTATCTCTGTTATATTTCATATCCGGTTATATATTAATTTAGGCCTTTTAGTTAAATTGTGGAATAATACAAAAATAATGATAAATACTGTGGAACATTGTAGGAAAACAAACATTTAGCATCTACTAAATATTATTGACTTTATAGTAGGTGAGCCAATAATAATAGAGTAGATTAAAAAGATGTTAAATAATTTCTTTTATATTAATTTAGTCTGTGTAAGTTTATCCACGATATTAATTTAAACGAAGGAAATGAAAAACGTGATAAAAAATGTATGTGAATAAAAAAATAAATACATGTATGTGAATAAAAAAATAAATACATATCATAAATACATATCAAATTATAGTTTGAATATAAAATTTTAATTTAACCAGTTTTATTTCAATTTCATTAATAATAAATATGATTACATATTTCAATTTTAATAATTATAACATACCTTTATTAAAAACAATTACATTTACTTACGATATATATTATTTAATATAATAATTTCATTTACAAATATATTTTCATATTTCAACGCAGCTACATGTAAGGCCCGATTAATTCCGTCCCTTTTTATTTTATAGACTGTCCAATCTTTGGGCCTAAGCGGAGCTGGCCCAATTCGTTTTCTGACCTAAAGTGCCCAAACCCTAATTTGAGCTCATTTTCGTAAAAATAGATTTCCCTTCCCTTAGAGTTGTTGCCGCCTCTGCTAGGGTTCTAGAGCACACCTTCAGTTCATGTTCCACTTGACTCCGTTCTTGACCCACGTAAGTGTTTCCAATCCATGCTTCTAAAATCTTTGGTCCTATTTTTCGTGTGTAGTGTTAGAGCTTCAGTAGTAAACACTCCCTGTTTGTTTTTCCAACTCTGCGATCTTCTCCTAAAGTTGTGGTACTCCGATGTTCAGTGTCGAGGCACTAAAAACTAGCTCGTTCCATGTAAGGGAAGCTAGACCCTCTTCATATGGTGTGATTTGGTTTGTATCGTTGTAGTTTTTTGATTCCTTGAGTTTGTGTACTGCTATGAGTGTCTGGACTGGCTGGAATATCTGTTGGGTGTGTGTGTATGCGTTGTGCAGGTGCGAACAATGGCGGGCACTAATAGTCTCGCCCAAGCGAGCTTGCCTCGCCTAAGCGAGATGTGCAGAGGCTCGCCCAGGGGTTTCTGCGCGAGTGGTCGCCCAGGCGACCAGAACGTGTTTTGAGCGAGTAGATGCCTCGCTTAGGCAGAGGGGATCTCGTCTAAGAGAGATTGTGCAGGGGCCAATGTACTCTTTGTCGAGCTCTCGCCTAGGCGGAGGAGGACTCGCCTGAGCGAGAGCCATTCTCGCTTGAGCGAGACCCTCCAGCCTGAGCGAGGAGCTGGGCAAGGATGCGTCCCGAGATGTTGTGTTCTTTGTGATTGGATGTTTAAATTGTGCTTATATGGGTTATTGTATGATGGCTTAATGGAAATGAGTATGCATGATTGGGAAGGGATTATATGTGGGTGATTGTGAGCTTGGCATGATTTCTATATGAGTTGTACATGAGAAGTTGGATACATATATATGTGCGTGTGGTCACAAATTTGGCATGAGCAACAATGGATCTTGATGGTTGGTAAACCAGTGGCATGGTTTTGGTATGAGGAGAAACACTTTACTCATGGTTGGGAATAACGAGTTGGTATTGATTCGACATGTGAGAAATGAGGATTGGTTTCGGATGTTGGTATGAAATATCATGTGTAATGTATGTGAAAATTCTTGGCTGTTTATTATGTTGGTCCGTGTCAGTGTGTAATTCCTTGGAGTCTCTAGGTGAGACTTTCAGGGTCGTGCTTCAGTGGTCGGGACGTAATTCCATGGCCCCTGTTAGTGGGTGTCCATGGTGGTGCCCCATCTATATGGTTTGGTAAGGATTCAAGGTAAGGTTGCATCCTGACACTCTAAGGGGTCAGTTAGTCTCACTTAGAGCGGACTGACTCCTGTGGTGAGAGTAGCAGGAGGCCTGAAATTCATTAAGGGCTAACCTTGTGTGTGAGGGAAATTGATTTATTATAACACTTGTAACACTTAGCTCGAGGGTGAGCAGAGGTATCCACCACAAGTGTAAGCATCCGCTGAATCCGACCAGGCTATATGTATCCAGATGAGTCGAGTCTTAGTGTATTGATTGAAGGGTCATAGCATGCTTGGGTGATAGATGTATATTGTATGTGTGTATATTGAATTATGAAAGTACATTTGATTGCATGGTAAATGTGTTGGTTCTAGCTTACCCTTTCTTTTTGGTTGTTTTGTATGTTGTTCTTCTATCTTCACGATGATCATCAATTTTATTGATGGGAGCAGATGCGAGAGGTAACCGTGGTCAATAGGGGAGAGACGAATCTGCTGCTTAGCCTCTTTGGGCTGGACTTTCTATCCTTCTTGGGTTATCTTTAGGGCTACGACCCATGTACTTGTCTGCCTTTATATTTTCTAGGAACCCAGTAAACTGTTTAATATGTTTCCTCTATTTTTGGTGGCATCGCAGTATGCCTTGGTCTGTACGGTGTTATATTTAAACTCTAAGACTGCATTGTTATATTATAATTGTGTGACGTTTCTTTAATGACGCGTATTAATTAAATGGAACGTTACATTTATGGTATCAGAGCGGTCATTCCTTAGGTTTGTGAACTTGGATGTCCGCTTAGCTTTCTCTGTGTCTTCTGAGTGTTCTTAGTTAAATTCTTGCCTTATTCGAGCCTAACCAGGTGATATTCTTTGTGCCAATGAACTATGACACCTCCTCGTAGGACTTCACAATTGTCCTAGGGTGACGTGCCCGATATCGCCAGGGCAATAGAGGCGATGGTGGCCGCCATGACACAGTAGAGCACCGCGATGATGCAGCAGCACGAAGCAACCATGCAGCGATAGGCAGCATCTCTTGAGCAACAACAACTTGTGATGCAGCAGATGGAGGCTGCTAGGGCAACTGTTGAGGATGCCCATCGGCAGCATATGGAGGCCCTTTACCAGCTAGAGGAGAACAAGACGGTTGCCCCTGCGTTTGGCCCAGAGCCACGAACGCTAGTCAGGGAGTGGAGTCTGGAAGAATTCTTGAAACACCATCCCGTGAAGTTCAACGGGAAGATGAGCCCTGACGCAGCAGACCAGTGGCTAAAGGATCTGGAGAGGATCTTTGATGCAAAAACATGTCCAACGGAGAACAGGTTGGCTTTCACAGTGTATATGCTCACCGGGGAGGCCGAACATCGGTGGACCAGCACCAAATCCATCATGGAGGAGAGGGGAGAGCCAGTCACATGGGAGGCTTTCCTGGGAAGGTTTCTCTTAGAGTATTTCCCCGATAGCGTTAGATATGCCAAGGAGGTGGAGTTCCTCCAGCTCACCCAGGGAGGGAAGTCCGTAGCTGACTATGTTGAGAAGTTCAAGCATCTCAACCGCTTCTACATCTTGCCACTCGATGAGGAGTGGAGATGTCGCAAGTTCGAGAATGGGCTGCGTGGCGACATTCGCTTGATGGTGGCACCTTTATCCATCAAGGATTTCGTCGCTCTGGTGGAGAAGGCCAGAGTAATGGAGAAAATGAAGAATGAAGTGCAGGGCCAGAGGCCTCAACAGTCACAGAGGATAAGTGGACCATCTGGGTCCAAACCCAAACATGAGGACCGAAGGAGACCATATGACAGACCTCCCCATCAGCCTCAAGGGTCTAGGGGTCTTCCTCCCCAACAGGGTTGCGTGCAGTGTTACATATGTGAGGGTCCTCACTTGAGGAGTGCCTGCCCATGTATGGAGGGTTATCGTAGATGCAACAACTGTGGCAAGGAGGGCCACTTTGGGAAGGATTGTCCCACTCTTGCTAGGACAGCAACACGCCATCCGGTTCAGGCTTCTCACCAACATCAGCGGAGAGACAGGGGCAACAGGTCTTAGGCGACGGGCCGAGTTTATGCTATGACAAGAGCGGAAGCTACAGGTTATGGTAACCTTGTGATGGGTTTTTGTTTGATAGCTGGGATGAAATGTTGTGTGCTATATGATTCTAGAGCGACACACTCCTTTGTGTCAGATGCTTGTGTGGAAAAGTTGGGTCTGCCGGTGTTTGGGCTGCAGTGTGAACTTGTGGTATCTACTCTGGCATCGGGTTTGGTCAGGACATCGTCCTTGTGTTCTAGGTGTCCTGTGGAGGTGGAGGGACGCAGATATAAGGTGAATCTGATATGTCTGCCTCTCCAAGAGTTAGAAGTAATCCTACGGATGGATTGGCTCTCGGCCAACCGCATCCTTATAGACTGCCGGGAGAAAAGGTTGTTGTTTCCCGATTCAGAGGAGCTTGAGTTAGTGTCTCCTCAGGGGGTGGTGAAGGAGATTCAGAGTGGCGCGCAATGCTTCATAATCTTCGCCCATATGGAAGTGGGGGAGAGAGAGAGACCATCAATTATACTTGTGGTACATGAGTTTGAGGACGTGTTTCCGGATGAAGTACCTGGGTTACCTCTCAGTAGAGAGGTGGAGTTCTCTATTGACCTAGTACTGGGGACAGGTCCGGTATCGATGGCTCTATACCGCATGACTCCGGTAGAGTTGGTGGAACTCAAGAAACAGATAGAGGAACTAATGGAGAAGCAGTTTATCCGACCTAGTACTTCGCCGTGGGGAGCACCAATGTTGCTAGTAAAGAAGAAGGATGGGAGTTCACGTCTATGTGTGGACTACAAACAATTAAACAAGATGACTATCAAGAACAAATATCCACTTTCGAGGATTAATGACTTGATGGATCAGTTGCATGGGTCATCAGTGTTCTCGAAGATAGACCTACGGTCAGGATACCACCAGATTTTGGTAAAGGCTGATGATGTGCAAAAGACAGCCTTCCGATAATGGTATGGACACTATGAGTACGTGGTTATGCCTTTTGGTGTGACCAATGCTCTAGCAGTGTTCATGGACTACATGAACCAGATTTTCAGACCCTTCTTATATAAGTTTGTCGTGGTCTTCATAGACGACATCCTTATCTATTCTAAGACTCAGGAGGAGCATGCAGAACACCTAAGATTGGTGCTTGGTGTTCTGAGAGAGAAACAGTTGTATGCCAAGTTGTCCAAGTGCGAATTCTAGATGGATGAGGTTCAGTTTTTGGGGCATGTGATATCCGCCCAGGGGATTACAGTGGACCCAGCAAAGGTTGAGGTGGTAGTAAAGTGGGAAAGTCCTAAGTCGGCCACAGAGATCAGGAGCTTTGTGGGGTTAGCAGGCTACTATAGGAGATTTATAGAGGGATTCTCCAAGATAGTGACACCCCTGACACTGCTTACCCGGAAGGACCAACCCTTCACTTGGACAGATAAGTGTGAGGAAAGTTTCCAAGAGCTGAAGAGAAGATTGACCAGCGCTCCGATACTTGTGATCCCGGATGTCGGGAAGCCATTCGAGGTCTACTGTGACGCCTCCCACCTCGGACTTGGTTGTGTATTGATGCAGGAGAAGAAGGTTGTGGCATATGCTTCAAGGCAACTTAAGGTTCTTGAGAGAAACTACCTCACTCATGACCTAGAGTTAGCAGTCATAGTGTTCGTCTTGAAGATTTGGAGGCATTATCTCTATGGCGCTTAGTTCCGTGTGTTCAGCGATCATAAGAGTCTTAAGTATTTGTTTGACCAGAAGGAGCTGAACATGAGGCAGAGAAGATGGATGGAATTCCTGAAGGACTATGATTTCGAGCTCCTATATCACCTCGGGAAGGCGAATGTAGTGGCAGATGCCTTGAGTAGGAAGACAGTGCATACCGCACACCTTATGATTAAGGAGGTGGAACTACTAGAGAAATTCCGCGATATGAAGCTACAGGTGGAGGTAGGATCTGAGTTCATTAGATGTAGTACCCTAACTATATCTAGTGACTTCTTGGGCTCAGTGAGAGAGAGGCAGTTATTGGATGCTAGTCTGAACAGAGTCAGAGAATAGCTTGGGTCAGATGAGGCTAGAGATTTTGCATTGGGTGATGATGGTATACTGAGGTTTCAGGGTAGGGTATGCGTACCTGATGATGTCGAGGTGAAAAGGTTAATTCTGGAAGAAGGACACAAGAGTCGTCTTAGTTTGTATCCTGGCATGACTAAGATGTACCAAGATCTTAAGGAGACCTTCTGGTGGCAGGGAATGAAGAGGGATGTTGATCAGTTTGTATCAGCCTGTTTGACATGTTAGAAGGCGAAGGTGGAGCATCAGAGACCCGGTGGGATCCTATAGCCCTTGGAAATACCAGTGTGGAAATGGGACAACATCTCGATGGACTTTGTGACCCATTTGCCACAGACCTTTAGAGGACATGACACCATCTGGGTGATAGTGGATCGGTTGACCAAGAGTGCCCACTTCTTGGCGATGAACTTGAGGATGTCCATGGCCAAGTTAGCCCAGTTGTACATTAAGGAGATCGTGAGGTTGCATGGAGTACCTACGAGCATAGTTTCTGACAGAGACCCACGGTTTACGTCCCGGTTCTGGCAAACCTTACAAGAAGCTTTGGGGACCAAGTTGACTATGAGCTCAGCCTACCATCCCCAGACTGATGGCCAATCAGAAAGGACCATTCAGTCACTTGAGAACTTGCTACGGACGTATATATTGGATCGCCTGGGGGCTTGGGATGAGGTGTTGCCTTTGATTGAGTTTACCTACAACAACAGCTTTCATGCGAGCATTGGCATGGCGCCATACGAGGCTCTTTATGGTAGGAAGTGTAGGACCCCCCTATGTTGGTATCAGAATGGGGAAGCAGTACTCGTCGGGCCAGAATTGTTGGAACAAACTATCGAGAAAGTCAGGATGGTGAGGGGTAGGATGCAGGCCTCTCAGAGTAGGCAGAAGGCTTATGCAGATCGCAGAAGAAGACCTTTAGAGTTTGCGGTGGGCGATCATGTGTTCTTGACAGTGACCCGAACCACGGGCGTGCGAAGGGCTCTCCGCTCAAGGAAACTTTCTCCTAAATTCCTTGGTCCATATCAAATCACGAGGAGGATTTGACCAGTGGCCTATGAGATAGCTTTACCCCCGTAGTTGGCCAACCTTCACCTAGTGTTTCATGTATCACAGCTGAGGAATTATGTTTTCGACCCGTCTCATGTACTAGAGGCTGAAGATATACAGATTAGAGAGGACCTCACAGTGGAAGTACCACTCATCGCTTTAGAGGATAGCAAGGTTGAGGAGTGCCGAGGAAAGGCCGTCAGCCTTGTTAAGGTCATCTAGGATCGGAGAACGGGCGACTCGACTTGGGAGTTAGAGGAAGACATGAGAAAATCACATCCACACATGTTTACCTGGTGAGTCTTTATTTTCGAGGTCAAAAATTTTGTTATTGGAGGGAATGTAAGGCCCAATTAATTCCGCCCTTTTTTATTTTATAGACTGTCCAATCTTTGGGCCTAAGGGGAGCTGGCCCAATTCGTTTTCTGACCTAAAGTGCCCAAACCCTAATTTGAGCTCATTTTCGTAAAAACAGATTTCCCTTCCCTTAGAGTTGCTGCCACCTCTGCTAGGGTTCTAGAGCACACCTTCGGTTCACGTTCCGCTTGACTTCGTTCTTGACCCACGTAAGTGTTTCCAATCCATGCTTCTAAAATCTCTGGTCCTATTTTTCGTGTGTAATGTTAGAGCTTCAGTAGTAAACACTCCTTGTTCGTTTTTCCAGCTTTGCGATCTTCTGCTAGAGTTGTGGTACTCCACTGTTCGGTGTCGAGGCACTTAAAACTAGCTCGTTCCAGGTAAGGGAAGTTAGACCCTCTTCATATGGTGTGATTTGGTTTGTATCGTTGTAATTTGTTGATTCCTTGAGTTTGTGTACTGCTATGAGTGTCTGGACTGGCTGAAATATCTGTTGGGTGTGTGTGTATGCATTGCGCAGGGGCCACTGTACTCTTTGTTGAGCTCTCGCCTAGGCGGAGGAGGACTCGCCTGAGCGAGAGCCATTCTCGCTTGAGCGAGACCCTCCAGCCTGAGCGAGGAGCTGGGCAAGGATGCGTCCCGAGATGTTGTGTTCTCTGTGATTGGATGTTTAAATTGTGCTTATATGGGTTATTGTATGATGGCTTAATGGGAATGAGTATGCATGATTAGGAAGGGATTATATGTGGGTGATTGTGAGCTTGGCATGATTTCTATATGAGTTGTACATGAGAAGTTGGATACATATATATGTGTGTGTGGTCACAAATTTGGCATGAACAACAATGGATCTTGATGGTTGGTAAACCAGTGGCATGGTTTTGGTATGAGGAGAAACATTTTACTCATGGTTGGAAATAACGAGTTGGTATTGATTCGACATATGAGAAATGAGGATTGGTTACGGATGTTGGTATGAAATATCATGTGTAATGTATGTGAAAATTCTTGGTTATTTATTATGTTGGTTTGTGTCTGTGCGTAATTTGTTTATGAAATATCATGTTGTTTATTACGGACACACTTCTCGTTTAAAGTTTCGTTCCTCCTTTTAATTTGTTTTTAATGATCACCAATGCATGTCTTGTAAAAATTTTCAGCTATTTATGCTGCTGCTCTGACATAGTATGAGAAATGCCAATTAACGATTTTGCTCTGCATTATGCAGAAGGGTAAAGCATCATTGGCCAAACTTTTCGTCAAATTTTTTGTCGGTGACTGTCACTACCAATGCATGTCTTTGATATGAGACAGCATCAGGAATCCACCGATGATGCTGCCAATTAACGTTTTATGAATCCAACCATGACTTCTGCTCTGCATTATGCAGCAGAAGGCGAAGAGGATCATTCATAAAAACTTTTTACCTCTGCAATTTGCATGTTTGCCATATGTACAAGGATTCAACCTTCTACCAATTAAAATCTCTTAAATATCATAAATATTTTGTTTCTATATATTCACGCATCACTGTATTAAGTAAAATTCCAGCTAAAAAATATGTAAAAGATAAAGATAAATATCATATCGGACGAAAGGATGGGTCAGACTAACATTGTTTTGTTTACAAAGAATGCACACATTATCATTCTATGAAGTTGTTTTTTCTCTGATTAGTTATTGTAGTTTAAAATATAGATTTTACTAATAAGCTGACAAACACCAAAATTATTTCTTCTCTTCCGAAACATTTTCTTTAACAAATATTAGTTTAATTATTTCTTCAAGAGTGTAGATAAAAAAATAAGTAATTAACACAGCACTTGTTACTAACAATGTATGTATCACAACATTTATTGTTTGCATTGAAAATCTAAATAATTGAAGAGAGATGGAGCTGCATCGTGTGAATAAAGACAGAAGAAAGACTACACCTAAGTATTCTTTAAAGTGTTGGATTCGTAGATATTTCTTTTCACTTAAATAACATATTTTACATTTCTTTTTCAACAATATATTATGTCAATTATTTCCACGTCTAAAATTTCAGTTTCACCGATCGACGCAGAATTGAAAAACTAGTCGAATTTCAATTTGTGAGGAATTGAATTTTGAGATGGGTTTTAGTATTTTTTTTTCTTTTTGTTCTTTATTTAAAAATAAAGAATGAAGGAAATTTTTAAGAAAATAATTAAACAAATGATTGGTTTGAAATATAATTATGTAAAAAACATCTATCTAGAAAAATAAGTGTATAAAAAGAATAATTTAGATAAGAAAATATTTGAAAAAATACTTATTTATATATATATATATATATATATACTTAAAATTATATATTTTTAAATAATTAGGTAAATAATTATGTAAAGAAAAAGAATAATTTATAAAAATTACTTTGTAAGTAATATAATTCCTTGTTTTTTCATCACTTATTTTTATTATAATTTTTTTTATCGAATTTCTATCTTTGAGCGCCTAGCTCAAAAGATGTTAGCTAGCATAAAAAAGAGAGGAGTATGTGCCTAATTTTGTGAATAATGGACAAACACTTCTTTTCTTTCTTAAATATGTGAATAATCCTTAATAGTATGTGCCTAATTTTGTGTAAACATCTTTCATCTGTTTCCAATGTCTTAAAGAACACTGTTGTATTTGTACAGAAGACTTTGTTACTAAAATATTGTATTCAAAGAGTTTAATAGTACATTCAACATCTTGTCAGGAATACTATCGAAAAAGATAACATTTTCCTATAATTCTTCATGTCAACAATTGATCATTTATGAAATGTCAGATTAACTGCTTTTAAGCAAACAACGGTAGTTTATTTCAGTAACTTCTTTGTGATTTGTGTATTATAGTACTAATTGGGTTATTTGTCTAATATTACTTGTTTTTATATTATATTACAAATGTATGTGAGATTGTAACCACTTGGATTGCTCATTATGGTAGCTGTTTATGATGTCGTTAATTGTATTTTTTTTTTCTATCATTACATTATAATGAATATTCAATTTAGTATGAAACATTTATTTGACTAAATTGATAATTTTTTTATTAAGTAAAATTTTATTTATATTATACTAATTTTTATATAGTTGTTCATATGTTTATACTACCTAAAAAAACTACAAGAAATTGAATTACGGGTAATGTTTAATAAAAATAATTAAATAATGATAGAATTTTTACAACCACATCCTCGGATTCGGATATATATATATATATATATATATATATATATATATATATATATATATTTTTTAACCTAAAATGTTCACACATCAGCGTCTTCTCTCGTCTTTCCTTTCTATATGTCATCGTATTCTCAAAATTGCTGTCGCCGGAAGTTGCTTTCTGGGACTGTAAGTTTTCAAAAAGGTTTTCACATTTTAGTTTAAATTTATTTCTTAGTAGGTGGTTGTTACTTATATATATGTTTGAAAAATCTGGTTTATGGTTTATGTACTTGTAATGCATATTCTGAATATATTTTACATATTACAACTACTTATAATTCTGGTAAGTGTTTATTTCCGCGAACTTCTTTCAAGATATATATCTAACTACATTAACAAAACATTTTGTTTATTCATATGATAAAAGAAAGTAAAATAGCTTATCTATCTCAGAAATGTAATACTTAAATTATTAGACTTTATATGTGTGGCAGAGATCTTATTCACAAATAATATTTACTATTATTTCATCTTCTAAATCATCTGATTTTGCAAACATGTAAGAAGAAATGTATGGAAGTATGTTATCTCAATGCATAAAAAATCTAGGGATGTTGCTGTAAATCAAATGAACGATTCCATCTCTTTCACAGGAAAAACATTACGGTATCACACCAGGTTAGCATATAAAAACTCTTGCAACACATAAATGTTGTGTTTTAGAGCATGCAAAGCAACATTGTGTACAGTCAAGAAATAATTAATTAAATTAGTTAAATAAAATTAGAAAAAAAAATCTGTGTTGGTTAGTTATCAGCAAATTCTACCAATAATACCTAAAATAATATAGGACAATAATATTACAGACAATAAATATTTTGACATTATTTTTTGTTTCTCTGCATCCAATTGACACTGCTAAGTTATTATTATTATTATTATTATTATTTTTAAAGGCAGCGATGGATCCTAAAGATTAATATATGGAGAAAGTTCAGTGAAGCTGGTGGTGGGTGAGTACCTTTGTATGTTATTTGTATGTTATTGCAAGTATCAGCATTCATTGACTAATGCTAATCACTTCTTTACTTTCATCTCCTCAGGAAACTTATGGAGGCTGAGACCAGCTTAGCTTCTCATACGAGGTCGTCACTGACTTCAGAAATTCAAGTCAAAAGCCGATAGATAGAGTGATTATAAATTTTTATGTATTCTTTTTGTTTTCCGTTTCATTTCAACATGTAAATCAGTGTGTCTTTTCTTTAATCTCAAAGTTTATTATGTTCGATGTTAATAATGATATTTCCTCTCATACTCTCTATTCTTGTTTTGCTGGGACGGAAGTTTTAAACATCATTATCTGATATACAGAGAAAAGTAAAATGCATGGTTGGAAAAAGAAAAGGAAAAAGTTGAAATGTGTGCCATATGGATATCCAATGAGTTTACTGATACAACGTATTCAAAGTATTAATTAGGTTAGAAAACACAAGACTACTGCAAAGAAAAACAGTAGCTGCTGCATTAATTAGGTTTTATACAGAAAAATCAAGTCAATGGAATGTAAATAACTTCTTACAGTCACTGCCAACGATGCTTGGATTGAAGTTTTACGTGGTTTAATGGAAATCAATGCATGTGTACTATGAACCCCAATTAACACTTTTGCTGCCATTAATTTAATTCAATGAAACGAGAGAAAGAGAAAGAGTGTGAATCTGTAACTTTTTATGATATCTGGTTGAACCATATTTCTTGAGAAATTAAAAAAAAAATGAAGAAAAGAGAATTACTGTTGCTGGGCACATTTTTCATTTAAAGTTTTGTCACTATCTATGATGTTTCTTCTCTTTAATTTACTTTTACTGATGCATAACAATGCATGTCTCTGATTTTAATACATATATTTATCTGTAAAATCATAAAAGTTCGTAAAGTAAGGATTCAACGTTGTACCAATCAAACTCTCATAAATATGATAAATATTTTATTTCTATATGTTCATGCATCTCTGTATTAAGTAAATTCCAGCTAAAAAATATGCAAAAGATAATGATGAATATTAGTTTAATAAGTTTAATGGTTAGCATTATTTTTTTATCTAATGAATCTTTTGTATATTTATTTTTTATAAATATGAAAGAAAAAATAATGTAAATATGTATATTGTGTAATCGGATGGAAAATGAGATTTTTACCGATGATAATATGATTATTTATATTAGAAAAAAATAACTGAAATTTTAATTCAGAAGAAAAAGAATAATTTACCAAATATTATTCAATGTCTTTTTATCACTTATTTTTATTACATTTTTGTTTATTACTTTCCGTCTTTGAGCACCTAGCTAAAGAAGAGATGGTTAGATATATAGCATAATAAAAAACAGTATGGGAGGATTAAATCAAGATTTATGTAAATGCATATAACCAAATTAAAATCTAAATTGGGGCATATCAAGTCTAAATATAATGAAATTTCTATAGTCTTGTACACTTTTAATTATAGCTAACCACGTCATCTTCTATCACTTATTTTCTTTTTATATTCAAATCAAACATATAAAATTGATTAAAATGATGTAAAGTTTGTTTATAGTTTTTTTTTTATCAGCAAAGAATATTAATATATACACAAAAACACTTTAGGGGTGCCTCAACTCTTATATAGATCTTGATTTTATATTGAGGTTCTTAGATAAACAAAACAATCTAATAGATGTCTATAGCAAAAAGATTAAAGGCAAATAGAGTACCTTACATATTCAAAGTATAACTAAAAAATGCCACCTTAAGAATATCCACTCATAGAAACTTATTCAAGTTGGTAAACATTGACAATTATTGGATTCATTCCCTTTAGTCCAGTGCTAGATTCAAATACGTTCATGATCTATTTGAGAGCTTCCTGATCAGTAAACAGCAAAGTGTTGTGCGTCCAGTAAATCATTGCACCTTTGAAGACTTTCCTGTGAAATATTTTGCATAAAACAAAAGAGACCTCTAGACTGAATAGTCTGAGTGGGTTATAACACATGTTTCCTCCATATCATATTTTGATTGGAGGATTCTACGTTATTGATTTGATGCACTCAATTGGGCACAAATTCCAATCATTATAAGAGAAATGGACATGTGAAACTTTGTATTTCATCCATGTCCAAGCATTTAATTGTGCCAAAGTAAATATTTCTTCTGGATTCACTTTCCCTTGTTTAAACACAATCTTATTTCTATGGTTCCAAATATTCCAAATAATTGATATCCATAAGCCCTTCCATATTTTATTTTCTTTGTTGTTTAAGGCCATTAAAGAAAATTGTTGGAAATACATATTTAGTTGATTATGTTGCATTGAAAAGTTTGTTTATAGTTGTGTAGTTAATATTCCAAATCATTAAAAAAAAAGGATCCAATACACTTAAAGAGTAAAATTTTTTGTCTCTTCTCCCTTCCATACCCATGTGTCTTATTATTTATATGTATATTAATCAAAACTAAATATATTAATCAAAACATAAGGTATCTACCATATAAAGTTGTAGTAGTTGTTCATCAAATACAGTAGATTTTCAGGCCTTATTTTAATTTAAGAGTTCCTTTAATGTTAAAATTGTAAAAATGGGTCGATTATTGTTTTTTTTAATATAGGGGTAAGTTGTCAGGATACAAGACGATATTACATGTAAGTCGTCTTATATTCAATCAATTTCTATTTTTTTTTAGGAAGCAAAGTCTTCCTAATACAGAACGGTCTCAGTTTATGTAAAAAGTGAAATCGTCAAGATATATAATGACTACACTTTTCAATTTTTTTCATTTTACAAATTATAAAAAAAAAAGATAATCTCTATAAATAACAAAACTTATAAAAAAAATTAAAACTGCAACATTTATAAAACAAATAGAAAAAAAATTTAAAATGAAGTCGTCATTTATCTTGATGACTTAACTTTTTTCATGAACTGAAACTGTCCTTAGGACGAATTTGCTTTAAAAAAAAATAGAAATCAGTAGATACAAATGTTATCCTATATCCTAGAAAAGTCAAAAATCCGTTTTTAAGAATTTGGATTCAAAGAAACCTTGAAATAATGAAAAAAAAGATAAACTTTCTTTGATTTATAATATTAAAACTCATTGTCTCAAACACTTGCTTCCTATGCACTTAAAAATTAGTTTGATTGAAAATTAGTTTGATTGGTACAATGTTGATAATATCTGCATATGATAGATACGTAAGCTTATACTTTTCAATTATCTAACGTTGTATACAAAAATGTCAAATTGGATATTCAGATTCAACAATGCATGCTTCTATCTTAAATACAAATTTACCCTTTGAAACTCTTAATTTAGTGTTAAAAGTTTAGTTTATTGTTTTCTGAAAACACATTCATAATAAATAACATCTTCATTCATAATGAAATTCTTCATTGTGTTGTTCATATCTAAATAATTTAGTTATAATAATGAATGCAATACTCTAAATAACAATATAATAACATCCTATTGAGCTCAAAGTTCAAAAATGAAATTTTATATAAAAAAAGAAATACTAACTTGTAACATTTTCTACAGCTATATAACTCTTTAGTTTTTACTTAACTTGTCATGTGAGCAATACATGATCTGACATATTAGTTAAGTGTAATTTATTTCTAAACAAATTAACCTCAATGCATTCATGTAGTTTTGAGATATTACTACTAATCAGGATTGTTTCAAAGCAACAAGTGTTGTTGTATTAATGTAGTTTGAATGCTTTTGCAGTTCACTTTGTCAGAATTAAATTTGATATAAAATTAGATAAATTAAATGAAATTCTGACAAACTGAACTCTAAAAAAATAAAACTGCACTAATTCAGTAATCATTGTTGTTTTGCAACAGTTTTGAGCTAAATATATCAAATCATATATATATATATATATATATATATA
>Ga0214544_1007977_pt1 | contig 18086 bp, 16 predicted proteins | sample CNSS3metaG_FD_160074 | JGI IMG/M metagenome (GOLD analysis project Ga0214544, IMG submission 160074) | Root nodule microbial communities from cowpea collected in UCLA plant growth center, Los Angeles, California, USA - CNSS3 | ecosystem: Host-associated > Plants > Roots > Nodule | place: USA... | reverse complement strand
TCTATTATATGTTTTTCCTTTTGGTTTCTTACTCTCTATCAATCCATCCTCCTCCTCTCTAGAACCTTGGAAAGGAACCTTCACATCTAGATAGCTTGCTATCTTAATGTCCAGTGGGGATTTCCTTGGTTTTCTTAATCAATCATCACCATATTCATTAATCTTCTAAAAGGAACAAGATAATCCTACATCACTTCGTGATCTTTTGTAACCACACTCACACCTCAGATCCTGTTACTTATAGAACACCTGTTCAACCATGATCTCCGAGGAACTCCTATTGGTTTTACTTTTGCCATGTAATTTGAACAAAACTCGACACTTTCTTCAGCAATATACCTTTCGATCATTGAAGCTTCTGGACGATATTGATTTTTCACATACCCTTTCAAGATCTTCATGTAACGTTCAATAGGATACATCCATCTTAAGTATACTGGTCCACAAAACTTGATTTCTCTCACTAGATGAAGAAGTAAATATACCATGATGTCAAAAAATGATGGAGGGAAAAACATCTCTAGCTGACACAAGATTATAACAATCTCGACTTGAAGTTCATCTAACTTTAAAGGATCAATGACTTTGTTCCAAATTGAAGAGAAGAATGCACACAAATGCATTATAATTTGTCTAACATTTTTGGGTAAAATTCCACGAATAGCTACAGGTAACAATTGTTGTATTAAGATGTGGCAATTATGAGACTTTAGGCCAACAAGCTTCAAGTCTTGCATGGACACTAAACTCTGAATATTTGAAGAGTATCCTTGAGGTACCTTGACCCTCTTTAAACATAAGCAAAAACTTTTCTTCTCTTGTTTGGACATAGTGTAACATGCAAGGGGCAAACAAGTACGCCTACCAACCTCCCTTGGTGCCAAGTCTTCTTGGATCTTCATTTCAACCAAATCCAAATTAGCATTTACTCCATCTTTTGTCATTCCCTGAATGTTAAGTAGTGTACCAATGAAGCTATCACACACATTTTTCTCTACATGCATGACATCTATGCAATGCCTAACTTGTAACTTCGACTAATATGGAAGGTGAAAGAATATTGATTTTTTCTTCCAAGGGCTCGATGCAGATGACTTGGACGTTTTACCAAATACATGATGTACTTTATCAACTTTTTCATGAATTTGAATGCTAGTTAATGGAGTTGGTGCTTTGTCATACTCTTGATGTCCATTGAATGCTTTCTTTAACCTTCGATAAGGATGATTAGCTTATAAAAATCTTTGATGGTGCAGATACACGGTCTTCCTTTCGTTTTTTAACTAATGAGATGCAGTGTTTTCTTCACATATAGGACATGTTTTATGACCCTTGACACTGTACCCTGACAAATTACCATAAGTTGGAAAGTCATTAATGGTGCAAAATAACATTGCATGTATCATGAAAGTTTCAGAAGCAACAACATCAAATACTTCAACACCATCAACCCACAACAACTTCAAGTCTTCAACTAGAGGATTGTGATATACATTTTTGTCATTTCCAAGCTGCTTTGACCAAATATCATCATAGACAACATCGTGTATTTTCTCTTCATGCAGAGTCCAGGAGATAAGTTGTAAATGAATAATATAACAGGTCAACAACTGCGGTTTGTACTTAAATTACCATATGGATTCATTCCATCGGTAACTAAGCCAAAACGAATATTTCTACATTCTTCACCGAACTTGGGAAACTCCTGATCAATATTTTTCCATTACATTGAATCAGTTGGATGACGAAGGAGTCTGTCACATCTTCTCTCAGTTGCATGCCATCTAGAGTTGTCAAAATGGGTTGGAACCCGCGAGCCAACTCGGCTCACCATGGGTTCGGGTCAGGTTGGGTTGAAATTTTTTTACAAATTTCAATACGGGTTGATTTTTGACCCGGCTCATTTAGAACCCGGCTCATCCGGGTTGAACCCGTGGTGAGCCGGGTTGGCTCACTAACCCGCAGATAAAAGGGTTACACAAGTGTTTTTTATTAAGTTGGGCTTTATATTTGGGTCATGTTAGGTTTTTTTTTTAACCAACAAATAAATAATTTGTATTTTTTTTATTTTGATTTGTATTTGGATTGTATTAAAGTTTATTTAGATTTTAATTAGAATTATAATTTAGTTTTGAGTTAAAATAAAATAAAAAAAATTGTATTTTTTTTTAATTAAGTGAACTCGTGAGCCAACCCGTGGTGGGTCGGGCCGGGTTTGAATTTTTTTGGCTCACTAAAAAGTGACCCGGGTTGGGTTGGCTCACTAAATCATCAACCCGTGGTGGGTCGAGCCGGGTCGGGTCGGGTTACCTGTTTTGACAGCTCTAATGCCATCTAAGGTTTTTAGCGTCTTTAGTATTTGCAAACAAACGCTTAAGTATGGGCACGATTGGAAGGTATCAGACTACTTTCAAAGCATATCCTTCCTTGTCTATTTGACCACTATCTTCACTGTTTCTTTTCTGCTTGTACTGTGATGACCCACACTTTGGACATTTTTTCAAATCTTCAAGTTTTGTTTTGTATAATATGTAATCATTAGGACATGCGTGTATCCTTTTATACTCCATACCATCGGACAAAGAATTTTCTTGGCGTCATAGTTTCGAGTGGGTAGAGTATTTCCCTCGGGAAGCATTTCATTCAAGAGCACGAGCAATTCTGTGAAACTTTTATCTGTCCAACCATTGGTCGCTTTCAAATTCATAAGTCTTAAAACCACTGATAATCACGTGAACTTAGTTGAACCGACATACAACGGAGTTTCTGCATCAGCAGACATCATCTCATACACATGCGCTTGTGCAAAAGCTTCTACGCCAGCATCCCATATCATGTCCTCCATATTGTCTTCTTCTACTTGCTCTTCATATCGCTCTTGTCGTCGCTCTTTGATGGTGGAATGGACAACATGTTCAGTTTGAGAAACAGTTGGAATGTCTATTAATTCATCGTGCCATGTCCATATTGTATAACTTCTAAGCAATCCATCACAAATAAGATATTCCCTAACTTGAGTTGCATTCAATTTTCTTCCATTCAAACAGTTGACACAAGGACATCTGAACTTCACCTCATCATCATTTCTCCCTTTATAACGTTGCACAAATTTTATAAATTCTTCTACTCCATTCTCATACTCAACACTGATACGTGGTAAATTAATCCAATCTCGATCCATACTGAAATTGCGTGAACAATTTCAGTAATCTTTGAATCAATGCTCACGTCGTAATCAAGGTGTGACCCTATCCCATTTAAGAAGATTCACTTTCTTTATTATATTGGTACATATTAATTTTAAAATACATATCTTAAATTTCACGAAATTTTGCCAGCATTTCGCATTGGCCTTCAGAATACACGAAATGAAAGTGATTATAAACCATAATCAAATATGCACCTGAAGATCAATACAAAACACAAATTGACAAATATTCATGAATTTTAAGATATGTATTTTAATATATATATATATATATATATATATATATATATATATATATATATATATATATATATATATATATATATATATATGCACTAATAAACTACTAGAAAGTGATTAATCTTTTTAAACTGTCCAATCGGACAATTCAAGATTCAATACATTTAAATTATTAGTATTGTATCCCCTTATATCTAATTTAAAAAAAATGTAGTTTCTTCATAATGAAAACTTAGGGACAATACATAATTTTTGTATTGAATCTCAAACGGGAAACTAAGGCTAACTCATAGTATATACAAACAAAGGAAACAATTTCAATTCCAATGAAAATCAATACTTGCAATAATCGAAATTGAAAATTAATATATAAAAAACAGAAAAGTAAACAAAAATGAGTTAGAAACTTACCTTGGAGGAATCGTGGTGCGACAATTGTCGGAAAAATCGAGAAGGAGGTGCACGAGAAAGTCGTGCACAAAATGGAGGTGTAGCATCAGCGGGGGCGAAGCTGCGACGGTGGTCGGAGGAGCGTAGTGGCAACGACGGATGAGGGTGGTGGCAGCGACGGTGACAGAGAGAGACGAAAGAGTGACGTGACGGTGACGGGAGGTGCAGCACAAAAAGGGTTCACGTTCGCGTTCGTCTTCGCGTGGTTGCAGTGGCGGAGGTGGCCGAAGGTGGTTGGAGACTCTAATGGCAGAGGTTGTAACGGAGAGAGAGAGGAAAGAGTTGTAGAGGCGCGGGCAAGAAGAAGGGGGTTCGTGAAATTGAAACCCTAAACAAACCTTATGGCTTCGGTTCCTTTAATAGTCGAGGCCATATACCCCTTTTTGGCACTGGTTACCTGCCACCCGAGGCCAAACACCTAACGGCTAGTGTAATTTTTCAAAAATGCAGTCCCTTTTTGGCTGCAGGTCTTCTTGAACCGAAGCCTATAGCACTCTTTGGCTTTCGGTGTTAGCTGAACTGAGGCATAAAACTTGTCTAGAATTGCAAAAATGCCATCGCGCCATTATATGCCTCGGTTCCTGGCCAACCGAGGCATATAAGGCGAGGTAGAAAGGAAATTCTGCACTAGTGATTTTTCATAATATCTCTTAATGTTCTATCAAATGTCTCAAAGCACATTCTATTCATCATTGGTGCTTCATCCCAGATAATCAAATTGGTTGCCATTAAAAGTTTAGCACATAGACTACCTTGAGCTATGTTGCAAGTTGAATCATCATTAATTAACAGTGGGATGCGGAAGGTTGAGTGTACTGTTTTTCCACCAGGAAATAGTAAAGAAGCAATTCCACTTGATGCTACGTTCAAAACAATCATGCCCTTGCCTCTTAGAGCAGCTAACAATGTCTTTCACATAAAAGTTTTCCTTGTACCACCATAACCATATAAAAAGAAGAATCCTCCCTTTTTTGAAAGAATTGCTGTCATGATATCCTCCTACACCTATACTTGTTCATCATTGAGTGCTTTAAAAAAATGTCATGTTCTATGGCCATGTCTTATTTATTATATTGCAGCTCATCAACAATAAATCTATTCTAGAATGTATGTAGATCTAAAATATCAAGTTGCGGTAATGAAGGATAATCTTTCAAACATCTACCATTTGACATTAGCATTTCTTGTATTTGAAGCAGACAAATTTTCTGTAATTCAGCATCTTCAATTTGAAGACCTGCATGAAAAAGTGTATGGAATCAGAAATTATATTTCTATTCATTTAAAGAAATGACAATATACAATACCTGGTAAGTTCATCTCCTTTCTTTTTTGGTACAAAATTCCATCACATAAGAGACTCCAAGTAGAATTCCAAACTACATCTGGTTTAGAAATTGTATTCATGGACAACAAAGTGACAAATAATCTTCTAAGTTGATAGCCAGAAGCAAATTCGCTTTCTTCTTTGATTGCATCAATATATTCTTTGTCGTCAGCCAACAATCCCAAAGCATAATAAACTTCTTGGTAGGTTTCATAAAATTTACCATCAATGGTCTTTATGCTGTCATATTCAATACAACCTTTTTGAATGGTCAGTAATATCCTCAAATAATAAAGGTCTCCAGAGCCAGAAGGAATATAAGTAAGTCTACCAATGTTGTAGCCTTTCTTCCTTGGTTTCCATTCTTTTTCTTTAGCAAACCACACAAATTTGATTGGAAATTCAAAATAAGTCAATTCTTTTCCTTCTGTATAAATTTTGTTAGCCTCAAACCAAGCTAGAAACATTGTGTTAGCATTTTCGTATCTGTTGAACACCACATTAATATCATCATCTTTAAACAAAGCTTGTTAGATATTGTTTGATATTATTAAAATATTGTTAGATATTGATAACCACAATATCAAACAATATCTTCTATTTAATCTTTTTATTTTCAGTTACTCTTTTTACTTGTACCTCTCTCTATTATAAATAGATTACCCAATGTGTGGTTTATACACAAGGGAGATTAATCTCAATTCCTATTTTCTTTATTCTCAACATGGTATCAGAGCCTGGTTCCGATCCAGGGACCTGTGGGTTATGGGCCCACCACTTTTTTTTTTCGTCGTCGTTGCCTCTACCTCTGTCATCGCCACTGGAGCTACCGCCTCTGCCAGACCTCTGCCGGACCGCCGCCAAACCTTCGCCGGACCTCCGTCGGACCTTCGCCGGACCTCCGTCGGACCTTCGCCGGATCTTCGCCAGACCTTTGCCGGACCCTTCCGGACCACCGTCGCCGGACCTCCGCTGCCAGAGTGCCAATTTTGACCAGCAACCTTGAAGTTGTGCCTCCTCTATGGCGTCTTCCACTGCCTCTTCCCATTTTGAAAACTCTTCTGGTGTGTCTGACCCGTCCATCTACACTAACTATGTTAATGTACACTTATCCATTGACAAGTTAACTGGCCATAATTATGCCACATGGTCATCAGACGTCTGATTATGGCTTAAGAGTCAAATGTATCTTGATCATCTTGCCCCGAAAGCACCTACTCTCACTCCTGCTGAGAACGACCGTTGGGAAACCATTGATGCTCAATTATGTGTGGTTCTCAAGGGTACTCTTGATCCTTCATTAAAGCAACTTTTTCGTTCCTACGAAACATGTGCTCAAATCTGGGAGCATGCCAAGTTATTATACACCAATGATACTCAATGTCTCTATGGTGTCTGTTTTAAATTTGCTACGCTTATTTCCTCTAAACATCAAGACTCTATGACTGATTATATGGGCCAAATTCATGCTCTATTTCATGAATTCAATGAATTATTGCCTCCTTCCCCCAACCCTGCCACGGAGATCGAACAACGCTTAAAGTTCTTCATGCTTGGAGCATTACACGGGCTTGCTGATAAATATTCACATATTCGTGATCAAATTTTGGGTTCCCCGGTTGTCCCCACCTTAACTTTCAACCTGCTCTACTCTTTTGCGTGTACCAGAACAACCTAACAACCTAACACTGATACACCTACTTCTGTTGATGATTCTTCTGCATTGGTATCTCACCGCGATGACCGGACTCGCCCTCGCAAACAGGGAAAAGGGCGTCCTAAGTGTGTACATTGTGGCAAGCTTGGTCACAAGAGTGACAAGTGTTATGCATTACATGAGTGTGAACATTGTGGCAAGCCAGGTCACAAGATTGACAGGTGTTATGCATTGCATGGACGTCCTCCTCGCTCTACTGCAGCTGTTCAGACAAACCTTTCCCCACCTTCCTCTACTGGGGATCCTCCTTCTATTTCACCTGATACACCTGCTATGTTCAACAAATTTCTTAAATGGTATAAGGATCAGGAGTCTTCTAGTTCCACTGCATCTATCGCTCACATAGGTACATCTTTTGTTGGTCTGACTCGATCTTCTTCTCTTGGCCTTTGGGTGTTTGATTCAGGAGCCACTGATCATATTACTAGTAACAAATCTTTGTTCTCTTCTTTATCCTCTTCTAATCATTTACCTTTTGTTACACTGGTTGATGGTTCTAGAGTCTCATCTCATGGTGTTGGCACTGTTAAACTTTTCCCTTCTTTAACCATTGATAATGTTCTTTATGTCCCTGGGTCTCCTTTTAACCTGTTGTCCATCAGTCGTCTAACTCGTTCTCTTGATTGTGTTGTTTCTTTTACCCACAATTTTGTGTGTTTACAGGACCGGAGTTTGAAACAGGTGATTGGCACAGGATGTGAGTCTCATGGTCTTTATCATCTCCGTCCTTCTACACAAGTTGGTGCAGTTATGGAGTCTCCCTCTCTTCTTCATGCTCAGTTAGGTCATCCAAGCCTTGCTAAGTTACAACAGCTTGTCCCTACCTTGTCCAAATTATCTCATTTGGTGTGTGAGTCATGCCAATTAGGCAAACATAGTCGTACTTCCTTTCCTCGTAGTGTCACACGTGGTGCTTCATCCCCTTTTGCATTGGTTCACTCTGACATTTGGGGTCCTAGCCGTGTTAAGTCTACTTTAGGTTTTCAATATTTTGTTACTTTCATTGATGATTATTCTAGATGTACTTGGTTATTTTTAATGAAACATCGTTCGGAATTATTTCATATCTTTCAATCTTTTTTTCATGAAATTAAAACTCAGTTCGGTGTTTCTATTCGAGTTTTGCGCAGTGATAATGGCCGTGAATATCTTTCTCATTCTTTTAAACAATTTATGGCTTCTCACGGTATTCTGCATCAAACTTCTTGTGCTTATACCCCTCAACAAAATGGTGTAGCTGAACGTAAAAATAGACATCTTATTGAAACCACTCGCACTCTTTTAATTCATGGAGCGGTTCCTGAACATTTTTGGGGTGATGCTATTCTTACTGCATGTTATCTTATTAATCGCATGCCTTCTTCGGTTTTAAAGAATAACATCCCTCATTCCATTTTATTTCCTCATGACCCTCTTCATCCCTTACCTCTAAGAGTTTTCGGGTCTACATGTTTTGTTCATAATTTCAGTCCTGGTCTTGACAAGCTTTCTCCTAGATCACATAAGTGTGTTTTCTTAGGGTTTACAAGATCACAAAAAGGATACAAATGTTTTTCTCCTTTTCTTAATCGTTATTTTGTGTCTGCAGATGTCACCTTTGATGAGTTCTCCCTTTATTTTAAGAGTCAAACTTCACCTCTACCTCCATCTAGTTCTGACACCTCTTCTCATACCTTTAATGTTCCTCTTGTTTGTGACCCTCTTACTGTGTCTTCGTCACCATCAGTTCCTGCTCCACAGTCCGCTTCTCCACCACCTCTTCAGGTTTATAGTCGCCGAAACCGATCACAACTACCACCATGTGACTCCACTCAAGTGCCAACTGCTCTGTCTCCTCCGGCTCTGACACCTGAGTCTGACCTTCCCATTGCCCTCCGAAAAGGTATGCGTTCTACCCGTAATCCCTCTCCCCATTATATTGCTTTGAGTTATCATCGCTTGTCATTACCTTTTTATACATGTCTTTCCTCTCTTTCTTCTGTGACCATTCCAAAAACTGTCCGTGACGCTTTAGCCCATCCTGGTTGGCGTCAGGCCATGGCAGATGAATTAAGTGCTCTTCATAATAGTGGAACTTGGGAACTGGTCCCGTTGCCGTCTGGGAAATCTGTTGTTGGTTGCAGGTGGGTGTTTGCTATCAAAGTTGGACCTGATGGTACTATTGATCGCCTCAAAGCTCGTCTTGTAGCCAAAGGTTATACTCAAATTTTTGGGTTGGATTATGGAGATACTTTTTCCCCCGTGGCAAAGATGGCTTCTGTTCGTTTATTTATCGCCATGGCTGCTCTTAAACAATGGCCTCTTTATCAACTGGATGTTAAAAATGCTTTCCTCAATGGTGATTTGCAAGAGGAAATCTATATGGAGCAACCTCCTGGGTTTGTTGCTCAGGGGGAGTCTTCTGGGATGGTATGTCGTCTTCGCAAATCACTATATGGCCTAAAACAACTCCTAGGGCCTGGTTTGGAAAGTTTAGCAATGTTGTTCAACAATTTGGAAAGTATATTAAAAAATCTCCTGGAAAAGGATTGTTATATGGTTCTAATAACCATACAAGAGTTGTTTGCTATTCAGATGCTGATTGGGCAGGATCTCCTTCTGGTAGAAGATCTACATCTGGGTATTGTGTCTCCATTGGTGGTAACTTGATCTCGTGGAAAAGTAAGAAACAGAGTGTTGTAGCAAGATCTAGTGCAGAAGCAGAATATAGAGCTATGGCCTCTGCTGCCTGTGAACTTGTTTGGCTCAAGCAATTGCTTCAAGAGTTACAATTTGGAGATATTACTCAAATGACACTTGTGTGTGACAATCATGCTGCCCTTCATATTAGCTCTAATCCTGTCTTTCATGAGAGGACTAAACACATTGAGATTGATTGTCATTTCGTTCGGGAAAAGGTTATGTCTGGAGACATCAAGACTGAGTTTGTTAACTCAAGTGATCAGTTAGCAGATATTTTTACGAAGTCTTTACGGGGGCCTAGAATTGATTATATTTGTAACAAGCTTGGCACATACGATTTGTATGCTCCAGCTTGAGGGGGAGTGTTAGATATAGTTTGATATTATTAAGATATTGTTAGATATTGATAACCACAATATCAAACAATATCTTCTATTTAATCTTTTTATTTTCAGTTACTCTTTTTACTTGTACCTCTCTCTATTATAAATAGATTACCCTATGTGTGGTTTATACACAAGGGAGATTAATCTCAATCCTATTTTCTTTATTCTCAACAAATCTGATTGTTGGCCAGGAAGATGGAATGTCAATCTCTGAACAGGAGGCCATCTATGATGGATGTCAAAAGAAAATATTCGCCAAGCTGCTTCACATGGTGATAGATACCTACAATCGTAATACCTCTTAATCTTATCAATAATGATTGATTTGTCAGATTCTGCAGAGTTGTTGCTTATTTTAAGAGTAGCTCTGTCAAGACCTTTGTTGACATATTTGAACAAATACTTGATTGAATTGGTCTTGTTGCAATACTTTGTATTTACATGAGCTTGATACCTCATTAGAAGAGGTGGATTGTAAAGAACAACACTTCTATTGTCAAGCTTAATTCCATTCTTCTCAAGAAATCTACCATTATCAAGTCTTCTATAAGAAGGATATCATTCTTCATCAATTGAAGTTAAAGATGTGATTTTTTTTGGATAAAATTTAGAACATCTACCTTCCTTCATGCTCGGTGAATTATATCTTGCAGGTCCGCGTGGACCATGGATCATGTAACTTGAAACAACTTTTTCCAATTTGGGGTACAAATCCGCATTCGGCAATTCAGCTGATATTATTTTATCAATATCAGCTAGATTTTTCAATTTGCTTTCTCCAACCAACCACAAAAGTATATAGGCATGAGGTAATCCTCTTTTTTGGAATTCTATTGTGTACATTCCTGGATATATCAAAAAAAGAATGAAATTAGTTGTAACAATTTCATTTCAAAAAAAGAATGTATATTATTTGATACAAAAAATACCTGCAGTGGTTTTTCCAAAGAAATCCTTCTTCTTAAAATCTGTCATAATTCCATCAAGCTTCATTTTGAAGACTCTACATACAATATTAAATTTGTCTAAAGCGGATAACCCTTTGGCCAAAACAAACTCTCCGATTTCACTCCAATTCACATTGCATGTTATAGTAATGAACAAATCAGGATATCCAAATTTTTTATAAATGGCCATAGCATCTTGACAATTGTTGAACATGTATCTGGTACCACCAGTGAATGAAGCAGGCAAGACAATACGTCTTCCAATTAAAGAAGGATATGTCTCTCCTCTATTAACAACCTCTTGTAATCCATTAAGAATATCACAATGAATTAACTTCTGATTAGCTCTAATGAAAGACAACCGTTGTGCTTCAACTATTGTATAGCAATCAACCAAAAACTGTTGGAACAATCGACATGCATTAACAATATTATCAGATTCTATACATCTTTGTTGTATTCTGAATGCAATAAATTCTCTCAAAGAAATTTGAATTCTCACCCTTGATTTATTTTTTGAATGAGATTCTCTTAATGGAATATCTTCTTGATAACCATCTTCTCCATATGGAAACATGAGAGGATATTGTAGTGGAATGAAAGCAGTGTGAGTTTCATGCAGTCTTGTCAATTCACCAGAACATTTTTTGACAATTATATCTCTGCCTACAACCATATTGTCAAAATCACAACCTATTAGTGCAACTATTTCATCACATGAAGGTGTGTTGTAGACTCTAGGGTCTTTGTTTCTGCCTCTAAATAGTCTTAGGGTGAAATCTAATTTCATACTTTGTAGTGACAAATCTCTAACTCTCTTAAAAGATTTTGCAAGCACATTGTGACTGTCAATCATTTTAATCAAATCAGCAACGAATGATTCATCTAGAACAAATTCCTTACAGTTTGACCTAAAACATAATAAACGGAATACATGTTAACAAATGTATTTAAATATATAATTTAAGCAACATAAATTACATGTTAAGTAACTTGAAATGATTCATTCTGTTACTCATTTCATTTTCGGTATCATATATGTACAATTGTGCAAACTTTAGCTTTGATCCATCTTGTGGCAATAAACTGCCAATAAGGTGATAGTTATGTCCATTAAGAATAAATTGTGGTGGAGCAGAACCATTGTTCATTGAAGCATCTATCTTACCACCAATAGAAGTAAATGAGAACATGCTGTAGTATATTCTTATATTTTGTAAAAATAGTTTGCTTATATGATCTTCACCATTTAACAAAGCTTGAAGCATATTAGGTGGTTTTTTTAATAGTGGAAGTTCCACTTTTCCCTTTTGGCAACATAATGAGAATTGAACTTCTTTTGAGGTGTTACATTTTTCTGCTCTTTCTTCATACCAAAGTTGAGCTTTACAGTATTGGCATGCCAAACAAAGTTATCCAATATTGTGAAGTTCTAAACATCATTAAAAAGCATTAGAATGAAATGCTTATATTTAATGTCAAATTATGGATAATTGGTGTTTGTTTACCTTGCAACTCTGCTTTGCAATACAATTCGTTTGTACTTGTAGTATTGGGTTCAACTATAGTCAAATGACATACATTAAATTAATGCTTCAAATTATGTAGTTATTCAAATCACTAAGTTGGGCATTAACTTTACCTTCATGTGTTATTGTTGCTGAAGAATCATTGGTTGTGTTTGAACCATTTTGTTCTATTGTTGTTTCATCATCAAGACAGAATCTGTTTTGAAGTGATTATATGACTTTAAAAGCATATTTGATTACCTTATTCTTAGAGACAGGATAGAAATCATTTACAACTTCAGATGTGCCACCTATGGAAAAGAATTATTAAAAGAATTTACTTACATGCACTGCCATTGTCATTATGAAGAATGTTTTATATCAATAAAACCTACTTACCTTAACTGCCAAGGTAATTATTTCGTCCATTATTTCTTTGTCTGTTATTGTTAACAAATGTATTGACTAAAAAAACAATTTCATATCAATTTTAAAATATTCATGGAATAAAAATAGTTATATAAAAAATTAGGATGAATGAAGAAATATATCGAAAGTACTGTTGTATGTTACAATAGAAGCTACAGATTATGAAGTGATTAAGTTGTCTTTGCTTTGATTGTGAAATATAATACTGGAAGAACTTGATATATTGTTTTCAGACATTGCATTGAAATGAATATGATGTTATTATTTATTAAAATGGGACTTCAGGCATATTATTGAACAATAAAAACAAATATCACTCACCAATTGTTGTATGAAATATTGCATTCAGATTTTGAAGGTTGTTCATGTTGTTCTGTACATCTGTAATATGATTATTGTAAAAGAAGTGAATGTAACAGAATAAACCAAAAAACTTCATTTATTGATATAAGAAGAATTTGTAAAAAATTAAGTTATAAACAAAACACTTACTAAGATCCAATTGTTGTAAGGGTTTTCTCTATATAGCATTTTCCAGTAAGTTTTCAGATTGACTTGTTTTATCTGTCATTACAAAATGAAACATATTTCATTATGCATCTGTCTTGTGAAGTTCGAATCGAACAAAATAAATTTAAAGTTAGTTATAAAATGAAACCTAATATTTTACTACTTTGAGAAACATTGTTGGTATATTTAGTTTTTTTTCTTGGGTTCTCTTCTTTGTAATTTGCAACACACAAAAATAAAATTAGACATAGAAGATGAAGACTTTGTAAAGATTTCAGAATTCAGAATACAAATTATATATCTTTTCAAGCAATTTTCAAAGTACATGAATGAAATGTATTGTTAGAAACTTACATGAATGTTGATTACTTCTTGCATGCAACCTTCCTTGCAGCACCATCTTCCTTCTAAGCCTGACATTTTTACAATCCTTTTGATCCATTTCAGAAAAAAAAAACTTGGAAGACTTTGAAAGGTTACAATGGAAGAAGAAGCAGAAACAAAAATAGTTGACTCTAGGGCTACAAAAGTGTATATTGTTCTATTCCTATATTGATGAATGTATTTGTTAAACTTTTTTTTTGCATTGTACCTCTAATCACTATTGTGGAAAGACAAATATTTGTAATTGTAATAGAAAGCAGTTGTAAGACTACAAAAATATTTTATCAGTAGACAATCATTAAAAATAGAAAGAACATGCAGTGTGGACTGTTAATACATCACAAACAATGATAGAAATAGGATTTCTTTCATAGTTGTTTAGTTTTTGCAGCTAAAAACACATTTCTTTTTTATGTAGGTACAACAACACATGTATTTTTTATCAAAGTACTATATATAATAAACCGAAAAGGATAGCTGAATAGAAACTTGGTTCAAAATTATGTGGTAAAACATTAGGCAATTTTAATTTGATGAATTGTCAAACTGAGTACATATTATCATAATGTCCACATCTTAAAACAATATACCTTTATACATATGAGACATAAGTATGATAAATATGATTGCAGACTACCACAACATAAATGGCAGACGAATTCTAATAGTTGGATTACAAAAAATTCAATTTGACATATATATAAATGGCTTTCTTGATACTTGTATCACACCTAGCCGGTTCCGCTAGCATATTAACACATATCACCCTTGACCGACAACTCATATCGGACAAGGCTGGGGGACTGGTGTACCACACCTAGCCAAACTCGACCAAATAAGTAAACAATGTGTATATCAAGGCAGCCAAGTATCCAACCTAGGCCGTCTTAGCCTAACTTATACCGGTTTTGACCTAAACTAAACACCTAAAGGGATAACCTGCACCAACATAAGCCATCAAGACAAATAGTCGGCCTAGACCGACTACTCCAGTATCCGGTAAGTTTAGAGCCTAGGCCGACCGCTCTAATGAACTCAGTATAATGGAAGCGTCCGCGTCCAATAAACCTTAAGGGCCTGGGTTAGGGCCCTGACCCACTCGCAAGCCCTAGCTAGAGCACAAGTCAAGGCCCAGCCCATGGGATTGTCAAACATCATTAATGCTCTATAAATACACGTAGACCCCATCAATTAAAGGTACGCATTCATTAATCACTGATTTGACTCTCTGAGAGCTTTGACTTACTTGAGCTTCGGAGACTCTTCTGCAGGTAACCCGTCCTGGGTTCAAGCTGACATGTATCGACCAGAGCGAGGCCAACCGAAGAGATAGCGGACTACGTGGTAAGGTGACGCTTGTGCCTAACTTATCTTGTTTCTTCTGCAGGAACAATACTATATGAATCAAACAACTTTGATAAAAAAACAATCATACAATAATTCTATAAAACACGCCAAAAAACATTCTCTGAATACAATAAATGTGTTATTAATACAATTTTTATTTACATTAACAAAATAAGTTGTAAAATATTTAATTAAACTTCCATCCTAATGTATTTCTTTGCAGTCATAGAATCTGACAAAAACTTCAAACTAATTTCATTAATAGAAAATAAAACTATACATGAAAAGATGAAACGATTGCCATTAGATTTGACTACAGTATTGTCATTATTGATCTTTTTGGAAAACATACAGACAATTAAAATAAAAGATAACATAAACAAATAATAATTAATATTATGAGTTACTTTAGATTAACTATATTAATACTCTTTTAATATAATATATAATATATGTAAACTCTGGTATATAATATATATACTATATATATCAATAACGATAGTAGTCAAATACCATATACACCTACCTATATATTATGTCATTAAAAATAATATCAATAAAAACATATAAAATATACAATAAAAAAAGAATATAAAAAAATCTTTTCAAACAAATTTAAGACCAAGACTAATTACAAAAATAATTAAAATGAAAATGTTATATCAATATAATTCAATTAAATATTTTATCATTTAAGTAAATCATAAAATATGATGATTAATAAAAATTTAAGTTAACTGATAGATAAATATATAGACATTTCTTTTCTGACAACTTAAAATTTGTCAATAGTTATTTGGTTAGCCAATATAACTTATTTATGAAAATGAAAATAAATAAGCAAATCAAAATTGTAAATTCGTTCTTCAAAAAAACAATTTCATTCGGTCATGTAGAATTTCATGTTAACAAATATTTAAAAATGTATAAGTATCAGTGGTAACAATATTTGTAGAAACTTTATGTAGCTGGTAGTTATTTTTGTTGACACAACTTGATAAATGTCAACAATTATTTGTAAACCAGTAGAGAAAAAAATTGAATTAAAACATAATTAATCAGATATAAGCGCATAAAATCATTAACAAAAAAGTATTAGTTTAATACAAATTAAAGACAAACGAATCCGTAGACATATTACAATCACAAAATACCATCAAATAAATTGTCTTGAAATATAAAAAGCAAGATTATCTCTGAAATCAATCATTTCTCCTTTTTAATATTTCTCTTCAGAAGCTTCAATGGAACATTGTCTTCTTCGATGGAGTCAAGTGATACAGTCTTCTTTGCATATTCTCTCTTTAGTGAACTGTTTGCATCATCATGTGTTGCATTATCTTTGATTAGCTCAAGTGACTGGGAGCCAGAGTCGATCGTTTCGTTGGTAAATTTTGCTAATAAATCCTATAATAAATGTCAAAATCAATTAAATATTAAAACCTATTACGATGAATAAAAGAATACAGAATGAATAAAAAAGATTTAGATGTTTTGTATACCTTTGCAATATCAACAATGGACTCATTGACCACACGTTGTTTTTTCCTACTAAACTCTCCATACATCCTTGAATAACGTATTGACAAACATATAAGTAAATACTAAAACGTAATTATCATCTTTAATGTAGAGAATCAAATTCAGAAATAGATCTTACCATTGATTTGATGGAAAAATCATTGAACTTTTGAATTATATCATCATCAACACATACTTTCTTCACTCTGAAAGACTGTTCAACTTGGAAACTATGATCATTCCTACTTTCAACTTTCCACAATAGACTTTTATCCATTAATTGAGCGAACTCCTTTGGAAAATTACCAGAAGCATTAATCTATGACAAAAAAAGAAGTTAATAACATTTAAAAAGGTTTTTCCAACTTTCAATCTACATAAATAGATTATATATATATATATATATATATATATGTATGTATGTATAAAAGTAAACCTTATCATGACTTTCTAACATATCAACACAAGATTTCTTTAAAAGGATGGTTGCATCCCTATCAAATAGCACAAGTGTGGTTGAATCTGATGAGTCCATCACTCGAATTTTGATCCTATATCTGTAAAAAGAATAAAATTTATGAATCATAAAAATTGTAAAGTACAATGACATATTTGAATAGACATTAAATGAAATGCACAATAAGTGTACCTTAAAATGACTTTCATAACATGCTTGTTACACTTTTCGCAAAAAAACATCTTAGAATCTGGATAAACTGCTTTGTTGCAAACACAAGCTGTATACCACCAATAATCCTCATCCAAAATATTCTTAATGGTTCCAAACAATATTTAAGTGATTACCTTTGAATATAAAAAAAATTATGAAAACATTAATGTGAACAACAAAATTGAAAATGTTGATATATGCTGACCTCTTTACAATCCTTGAGACCTTATATGTTTGTCCTAGGTGTAAGCATTAAGAAGTCATCTTAAATAGTATGTTTGGAACTTTGCGAAAGCTGAGTTAATCCTTGAGATGGAGAATCAGTGTTCTCACACACTTTGTGAAGTAAAAAAATATGGTTACAAAATACAAATAATCCAAGATATGTTATTTATAAGAAAATGAAGAACAAATACAGTATTACCTTGATTTGAGTTTAGATGCCTCCTTGAAACCAACATTGTACTTAATCCTAGAGCAGAACTTACAATTTTGAACTTGCACCTTATCTAAAATGCAAAATAGTGTATGTGATACTAACATTGGTAATAGTGTAATGAATAATGTATAAAACTAATAAAAACATTTTACCTTGAAAAGTTTTAATTTTCGCAAACTCTATACTTATTTCAGCATTTTGTACTTCTCCACTTGAGAGAAAGACATTCAGTTCATCCACATAAATACCAAACAAAGTACATTCTATGCGGAACCTATAAATTCAATAAATGTTATGTGACATCATTATTTTCATACATCC
>Ga0214544_1007973_pt1 | contig 18098 bp, 8 predicted proteins | sample CNSS3metaG_FD_160074 | JGI IMG/M metagenome (GOLD analysis project Ga0214544, IMG submission 160074) | Root nodule microbial communities from cowpea collected in UCLA plant growth center, Los Angeles, California, USA - CNSS3 | ecosystem: Host-associated > Plants > Roots > Nodule | place: USA... | reverse complement strand
GAAAAAATAACCATACTCCTAATATTGAATATTTGATAATATTATGTTTCCTTTACCATAATTTTTTATTATTTTATAAAAATTAATTAAAATTAATATTAAAGTAGTAAGAAAACGGGTACGGGTAGATTATACCCGTTACCCGGTGAGGATGAGGATGGGGATGGGTAGATTATTAGGTATGGGAATGAACTTTTTTTACGGGGATGGGTATGGGATAGTGAAACCCGTCCCCGCCCCGCCCCGTTGCCATCCCTACCAGCCATGTTAAGTTCCAGCTTCATGTTGATGTAGTGCTCAAACAAATACTATTCCAAAAGGATTGTTGTTTAAACTCAGCAAGGGATTACACATTGATAAGTGAGATCAATGCTCCAAAAGAAAGAAAGGCAAATCTTACTATTAAGATGACTTATTATGGTTAGAGTATGATAATAAACAACAATAAATGAAAATAGAAAAGAGAGGCAAATCTGACAATTCAGAAATCCAAGGAAGTAGAGATCGGATCAAGGATGAGAGGTTGGGTGATATTCAATAGAGTTACAGAGTTTCAAAAACAGAGGGAGACATCTTCTTCACTTGTAAAAGTCCCTGGATGGGATGAGAGAAATAAATCACAATTGAATCCTTATTATTGATGATCAAGTCCAAATATATATTAAATAATGGAAAAGGAAACTCATCCAATAAATAATATTACCATGAGCAATGTATTATTTTTTAATCACTAATGTGCTGAAAAAGAATGAATAATCAGATCAAACAGGCAAGTTTGATAGATTTTACTAATAAAAAGAAAAAATAAAGGCAATTAAGACAAATTCGAAACAAAAAGAAACATCATCACAAGGAGACATCTTTTGGAATCAAATAGAAGGGAAGGAATCGGGTTATCCTGAGCCCGATCAAAATGGGATTTTAGTCCTCAACCAATCATACTGAATACAAACAGTTCAACACCTACACGTAAGCAAGTAATCAAATAAATAACAACGTTCAAATTAAAATACATATAAGGGCGACAAAACATAACAGGTTCAGATGATCTCGTACTAAAGCTTCCACATCCATTGCCTTGTCTTGGATGTAAAGACATGCAGATTATTAGACAAAACTAATACAAACCTGCTGCAGTGAAACAAACCACAACAAAATCCAGTTAAAAAGAGAATACCAACTTAAAACTATTCCAACCACACTACAAAATGAAAAGGTTCACAACATTGTCAGCAAACCAACATATCAAACAAAATTTTAAATTAATCTATACTTGCTAGTCATTTAATTTTCAGCAAATCAATCCCTGCCACTATATATTATTTGATTATGCCTGAAGAAAATAAAAAACAAACTGGCAAGTTCAGACAAACACAAATTAATGCAGAACGAAAAAATTAATGTAAAAGTAAAACACAAATGCTTCACTGCTCAAGGAAGCTCCTGCCACTGTTTCCACCTCCTACCCCACACATCCCTGTAAAGAACAACAATACAATAAATCTATACTCACGTAATCAAGTAATCAAATAAATAACTACGTCCAAATTAAAATAAATATAAGGGCGACAAAACATAATCAGATGATCTCGTACTAAAGTTTCCACATCAATTGCCTTGTCTTGGATGTAAAGACATACAGATTATTAGACAAAACTAATACAAACCTGCTGCAGTGAAACAAACCACAACTCAATCTAAATGTTCGGGAATCAACAACACATAAGTTAAAACCGTAGTGCTCAAACATATCCTATTCCAAAAGAATTGCTAAGAAAAAGGATCCTTATCAGTGAGTATAAAACCAAATCCAAGATTCAGAATCAGTAGTAGAGATCACCAAATCATATAGCAACATACTACTTCGACAACCAAGCACGGTACAAGCACACATTCACTGGTACGCTTCAGTGTGAGATGAAGCGGTGAGAATAACAGGAAAAATAAACAACAAAACACTAATATAAGGCCAACAACTAAAAGTGGAAACAGAAAGCGAGAATTCAAAATCCATTTAAAAAGAGAATACCAACTTAAAACTACTCCCCAATCACTCTGCAAGATGAAAAGGTTCACAACATCTTCAACAAACCTATATATCAAACAAATGCCACTATAAATTATTTGATTATGCCTGAAGAAAATAAAAATCAAACTGGCAAGTTCAGACAAACACAAATTAATGCAGAATGAAAAAATTAATGTTAAAGTAAAACAATACAATAAATCTATAACTAGTGACCATAAATTTAAGAATGTAAATATAGAACAATAGATCAATTTAAGAACTAAAACCCAGGGGGAAATGATCGCTCATAACACCCTCCATGAGATGCACGACACGAGGAGAATAATCCGAAATCGAACACCGCTGCATAGAAACAACTCACAACTCATGGTGATCAAATTAAGAGAAATTAAATAATAGAAAAAAACTGATCGAGAAAAGTATGGTATATTCTAAACCATAATCGTTCTAAACTTGAGATCTAAATCCTCAACCACCAAAAGAAATCTCATAGACTCGAGAACTTATTGAAAAGGAATAACACAAATACCAACAAACACCAATTTGAAAGAAAACTGAATAACCTCCAAAGCAGTACCAAGAAAACTCAAACCCGAAATTCATATGTCGAATACAAGAAACGGAAACCTATGAATGAAATGAGAGAAACATTAGCCCAAGGCGGTATTTATAGAAAGGAAAAGAAAAGATGTACGGCTGTGATGATGCGATTAAATTTTAAAATTTCTGATACTCTAACGGTAATATAAGAACGGTAACATAACGGTAATATAAGAACGGTAACATAAAGGTAATATAACGGTAATAATTATTAACTGATAAAAAGCTGTCAACCGAATAGGGTGAAAATTGATAACAGGAAAAACAACAATTTATGATATTTAAGCAGTGTTTTATTTTTATTAAGAGATTAAGAGATAATTCTTTAATTTTTCTATTGAATATCTAAACATTTCACTTTTTTTTACACATTGTATAAAACTTTAATTTATGATATTTATCTGATCAATTTTAAAATAATTATTTTTTAAATTAGTATTTTAAAAAATTTCAGGTTATTAATTTTAATATTGCACGATTAATTTTTAAATAATAATTAAGCATTAAATTGAAATAATGAAATGTATACAGAAAATAGGATATTTTTTATATAATGTTAAGAAAAGAGGATATTCTCCTTATGTATTTTTAGAGACCTCTCAAATAATATATAAAGGGTATTATCTCTTTTATATCCACATTTTAAAATTATAATTTTATTTTTTAAAATATATATATATTTATATTTACACTAATAATATATATATATATATATATATATATATATATATATATAATGAGTTATTATATTGATATCTTAATTTCACTATAAATACTTAAAAATCACAAATATTAGTTCTATGTTGATATTGATCAATTTCGTGGATATCTTATACAGTAGGCAACAAGTAAAGGAAAGATTTGTACTATAATAAGATTATAATGTTAGTAGTTATTATAGAAAATTAGTTACAGTATTTGTGCAACACAAGGGTGATGTTTAGATAGTGTTAAAGTACAGATAAAATTTTTTAAAAATTATATGAAAATATTTTTTAATTGTTATATGGAAAATTCGAAAACTGGAAAAAGTGTAAAATTATAAACTTACTTATTATTTCCCTTAAAACTCCCACAGCCGTTTACAAGGTGGGGTAATTTTAACGTGCTTATTTTGTCCTTATTTTTCACTGAATTGAATGAATAAAAGTTTAAAATACGTAGTAATTTGATTTATTGATTTCCATCTAATTTGTTATTCAGATCTGAAATTGATATGGCTTGAGATTATTTTTAAAATTTAATTGTCACCAAATCCATTCAAATTTGATATTATATCTTAAGCTAAAGTAGGGAGATAAATAACTAAAATGATTAATCTCAGTTTTAAAAATCAATTTCAATCATAATATTTTTAAATTGGTTAATACTTGGCAAAAACAATCACTTTTGAGATAAGGAAAAACATGTGAACGAATCTAGTCTATCTTATCATTAAAAAGTGACAGTTTCTTTTTGCACGTGAGAATATAATTTCAAAACTGAAAATAACTTTCGAATCGCGTAATTTGAAAGTAAGAAATAACTAACTTCCAAATTTCACAATATAATTTATTTGACTTTCAAATTACATAACCCAAAATTATTTTTTTTAATTGCATAGTTGAAAAATTACTTTTAAATTTTTTTATTATACGGTTCATGAATTATTTCCAAATTGTATAAACTGAGCATGATAAAATCAAAAGAATAAATTATATGAAGTTAAAGGAAGAATATATAGACCAAAATCAACACAAGCCAGTAAAATAAAAAACCAACAAAGAACCGTGATAAACAAAAAATTAAGAGAAAAAAAAAAAACACTGTAATGTAGTCAAACAATCCAAGACCCCAATGCTTCCGAACTTTCCTTTCAATAAGTTTCTTTTCTCAAAATCAAAATCTACCGATTCACGAATTCTCTCTCTCAATCAAAATTTATCGATTCACATTTCATTGTCTCTTAGAATATGATTTCAATCATCTTTTTGTCACTATGGGCACACGAGTAAGGAGTGCCCCCTAGAACAGACATCATGTTATCTTTTAAAAATTATAACCGAAAGGTAGAAAATGACTTTTTTAAATTATTATTATACAAAATTACATATAGATAGACCTAATAATAAGCTGAAAAAAATACTTACAAATACAAACAATAAATGATGTCTAATGCTAATGCAGCTTATTTAGGTTCACAAAAAAGTTCGGCCGAACAAAATTTATGAAAACATGTTGCACAGTTTTAAAAATAGAAAAATAAAATAAGACAAGAAAAAATAATTGAAAATAACACATAATCAACTACTAATACAAGACCTAAAAAAGATAAAGGAAACAGCCCGTATAGCTTTGAATCAAAATTTAAATAATTTTGTGAGTAGAACTACAATCAGTCATTTACTACTTTCCTACTTTCCCTTCATACAATAGACAGAAGATGAGGGGGCAGATCATTAGCAAGAAGAATGAGTACCCGCGAAGACAAAATTAATCTGTTGCAAAAATTTGCATATAAAGCTCTTCAGATAGGTCATAACCTGTATACAGGTACAATTCCTAGGAGATTAAAGCACTGCCTCATCACAATTAACGTTGCTTCACATAGCAAGAGTCTGCTAGTTTCATCAGGCGACCCCACAACCTGCCAATGGAAAAAGAAGCTAAATTGCATGGCTCCAATCTAAACATTATTTTTTTACCGAACCTTCTAGTGTATGACGACTCAAATGGAAGCAATATTTGAGAAAGTTTTAAGTTGAACAGAGAAGTTTCAGGTGACAACACACACCTATTTCACAAAACAATAATTAAAAGTATATACAATAACCTATCTTCAACGTTTTTCGGGATAAACACGCAGATACGCTACTTGGCAGTTTTATTTGTACCACTAAAATAGGAATAAGAAGTGTATAGAAATCAGTAGAAAGGTTGTGACTTTAGAAGTATACCTGGCAATTAGTATAAAACTTCTTTGTAAAGATTTCTGTCAAATTATAGAGGTATTCACACAGCACATTAGGCAATAGATTAGTCAGGGACTCCTCAAAGACCTGAAAAATAAAACACAGCCAACAGATCAACGCAGGCATGTTTTGGATTATAAACCAGTATACAGTAATGTTAGATCGCATTAGCCATGATATAGTCTTTTGTATAAAGAAAATGGAAGGCCAGTAACAAAATTCCAATCATTACTAGCATGTAAAAGGGTCTAAAGCACAAGAACACTTTGTGTTTCATGTGTCCTACCTCAGGAAATTGTATCAAATGAAGCCCCAACGCCCGTTCATCTTCGTGATTCAGCACTATCTTCCCATTCTGTCACAAAGGTGTTGAACACGAAATACGTAAGAAGCAATGTGCACAATTTAATGAACGATATAAAGTCTTGTCACAAAGCCGTTGAAATATCAAATACGTGTGAAGGAATGTAGAAAAATTAAAGAATGATATTTAGTTGACTAACTATATACAAAACACACGTGAAACGATGTCATATCACTAATATAATTTATGAGAAGAAATATAATTGATGAGAACAAAATTGACTGGCGTCAAGTCAACCACGGCAGAGTGAAAACAAAGACAACATTTATTTTGTATATTGTAATATAATTGAATCGAATCAGTTTTTCATGCCATTTAATAAAGTGGTAAATCATCATTACGGGAAGAGAAATAACTTACTTTCTTTATTTCCTCAATATCTTTACCAGATTTCCTCATAATGGAACAGATCCTAGCATGTGCATACTGCAAATAAACAGCTGTATTGCCCTGTTTCATAACAAATTTAGGAAAGTGAGACAAAATAATATTGAATAAGTTTACATTGGGATGAACAGTTCAACAAAAGCAACTAGTAGATTCAACATTTCTTCTTAGCGCGGTTCTAAGGAGCAAACAATTAAAAAAGGTTCCTACTTCTTAAAGTGAAGGATACACTTAAAAGGGAGCTCCGCAACAGATAACCGCTGAAGAGAACATCAAAATCTGAGTTCTCAGACTTCAGACAGTTATTGATATACCCTATATATATATATATAGATATATATATATATATATATATATATATATATTACAACAGTGGCATTATCCACCCACTGATACCAACCACACATTAATATCGAAAATTACCCTATATTTCATATGATGCTTGTTATGAGGGAAATAAAACTACCACAACTGACATAAATATTTGTCAATAATTTACATGCTTCATTACTGAGCTACACTAGAACACACTGAGTGCACCTTATCATTGAGCATCTGATCAAAGCTGAATGTGTAATTCGTTAATCTGTTGATCCTCAAGTCAGCATACCTGCAAACACAAATTGAAGACACCGGCATAAGGGGCTAAAAGACAACAACTCAATTCTTATTCTCATCACAGGAAAAAGAATACTGCAAAATAAAGATTTGCCAAGCCAGTTAAAAGCAATATGTAGAAATTTAAGTTAAATAAAAGTGAACCTGAATAGAACACCTAGACTAGCATTTAGCAGGAAAAATCATAGAATGGCCAGCAAACCATTATTTATTCTAATTTATTTATATGGGTTAGCAGTTGGCACATGGAATCAAAAACCCAGTGAATATTAGTATGTGTTGGAATAATTATTAAGTCTACTTATGTTAGTGTAATGTGTAAGACTAAAGTAGGGAGTCGTGTGTTGGGTTATCTCTTCTTAGTGCACCTAGTTCTGCGCCCAGCAATCTAGGACAGTCCTTTGATCTTTCATCCCCCTATTGTATCAGCTCTTCATCAATATAAATAGAAGAACATGAGAAGGGTCCTTTAAGCCCTCCAAAAATATAATTTCTCTCTGTTAATCTTAAGTGTATGCATTAATAGGATTCAAATATTAGTTCATAATTTAAAGTATCCTATAAAAATACAGGTTAAAAAACAAGTCAACAGGAAACCGTTAGATGATACATTTGTCTACAATTTGGCACATGATAATGCATCTACAACGGAGCAAGTACCAGCACATCTATAGCCAGGGAAAAATTATGATTTGGCATACAGAAGTAGAGGAAAAAAGGGATTGATAAAGGAACATACTTAACAGCCCCATAACCAACTGCTTCTGCTGTTTTTTCAATCTCTTCGTCAGTCCAATCTTTAACAGCATCTAAGAGTACATAGGATTCGGAAGATTAACCATCAAAGTATTGAAGACTCCCAAAATAAGATTAAAAAGGACATGAATTAATACAATTTAATCAAGCACAGACTTGACTTCACTTCATCCATGCTTGTATGCAAATAAGGAAAAAGTAAATATCACACTGGGTAACAAGTACTTTACCACGTTCGAGAAGGGAAGCTTTACAGCGTTTTTTCGCCTCATCAAGCAACTCTACCAATCGAATAGTATCACTACTGCGAGTACGAAATCGTTTTCCATCTTCCCCAAGAACAAGACCAAAGCCAACATGGGTGCATTTGGGGAACTCGTTTTCACCCTTTGGCAGCCATCCTGCACGCCTAAATGCCTGAATGAAAAAATTGGAGCACATATCAAAAAATAAATTCTCATCAGAAAAAATGCACAGACATGGTCCATGAGTTTTCTCTTTTGAAAAATTGAAAAAAATAAGGTAGGCATTGAACACAGAAAACTGAAATGTTATGCCCCAGAAATATGTCACAGTCCATGACTTTTCTCTTTTAGAAAACAGAAAAAATATGAAATGAGGAACAAAAACATTGGGGCACAAAAACTAGCCAAGGATACTGTAGCCTATCAGCAATACAAAGAACCCATCAATAACAAAGGGCAATTCGAAGGGGAAAAGCAAACCAAAGAGTTATGGTTCGACAAAAAAAGGTGGTAGCCAACACAAACCATAAAAAAACATGAACTGAGATATACCTTAAACAGCATATCAAAGTGTTGCCACTGCCCAACATCAGTAACATATATATTCCAGTTAACTTTTTCCTCATTTAAACGGTACCTACATGACAAAAGTAGCTCAGATAATCGTTACAGTTCAACTTCTCAAGTCAATAAATTCTGTGCTCCATATTTATATTATGTGCAGTTGTGGATCAAACATTATTGCTCCATGTCTAATTTGTAAACATGTCCAGAAGCTATTTGTACTAGCTTCTGATGAACAATCATTAACAAAATTTAACCACTGAATTGAGCCGGAAACTCAAACAATAGGTATGAGTTTGTTTATTAAAAAACTGAAAGTGTAAACTAACCAGAGTGCTGCTATATCAGTTGAAGAATAGTTGTAGCCACCATCTCTTTTCACAGCAATAATTGGTATATTTACACCCTCAACAAAAATCACACGAGCACCGTCATCTTCTTGGATCATCCCTAATTTATCCAATTTATCCAAAGTTGGAGGGATTAAATCATTATAGTAGCTCTCTCCCTGAAACCAAATATAGTATCGTTCAGTTCACAGCCAAATTTAACATATGTTGAATGAAATAAACACATAAAGTTATCACAAAAGAAATCCATTAATTCAATCCACTTATTGGTACACTTATTGCACATCAGCGCATAATTAGCTTAAAAACAATGGATTTTATGCAGCATTATTGCTAAATTTGGCTACAAATGTCCTGTAAATGAACAAAAAATGCAGAGAAGTTGTTCCATAAAAAGTAATAATTTCAACTTTAGTTGGGAATAAAATTGCAACAAAAAATTAAAGTCTCATTAAGCAGCTTCTCAGAGCAAGAAAAAATGAATCAATTTTCTTAGGCTAACCCAACCAAACTTTGAATAGAAAAAGAAAGGAAGAAAACAAACAAAAGACAGAGACTTCATACACAGAATATGAGACATCTGGCCAAAAAAGACAAAAGTTAAATCCAAAATATTCTAAGCATGAATAGAGTTGGCATGTAGCAAAACATCTTAAAATATTCCCCATGGAAGGTAAAAAAGGAATTCAATAGACACCACAGGTGAACTCGGTAAGTCAAAAAGGAAACTAGAAAGCCCTACCCTTGCTTCCAATCTAACTCCAAGGCGCTGATACACCTTTTCAAATTCAGCCTTGCTAATATCACAGATCCGTTCCCATGCCTTGCGATAAACCTCTTCTCCACTCTGAAGCCCATATTAACACACATTAAATTTAAAACCAAGGTCGTTGAGATCTTACAAACAAACAAGACAAAAAAGAAAACTATCAATACCTGAAGTTGGACCACTGAAAGGTGTGCCCGCCGCTTAAACTCAGGTTCATTATCAAACCTCACTTTGGAAGCCTTATAGAATGCCTAAAAAATGCACCAACTCACATGAACTTCAGAATCCCTAATAATAATTCACTTATCCAGAGGAACAAAAAGTATCATGATAGAGATATATTTGCCCATAAGTTTAAAACTAAGTGACATGAATGAGAATATTATCCCTCAAGACTTACTATAAACATTTCCTTTTCAAAGCTGACTGTTCAGCGGTTGTAAGAATTGACAAAAAAATAACACAACCAAAACAAGTATTTCTGACTTCACTTTTTTGCTAATTAGACTATTCTTTCAGTATAAAAGAAAGGTGACTGGCTAATTGGATACAGAGGTATATAGAACTGATTTCAATCAGCACATCATTGTGTCTAAGTTTATTCACAAAAAAATAATAGAATACCAATTTGAATCAAAGATGCAGATAAAACTGATCACTTTTCTTTCAAGCACTGATTACTTTTTCTTTCAACATGTGTGAAAAAAAAAACATAGTAATTGCTAGTAAGGGTGAACCAGTATCATAATATAGTAATTATTTGGAATGCATAGTTTTTACTTCCATTTAGAAATTAGAAATTAATCCAATTATTTAGAATGCGTATACATCAAATGAACTAACAAAATGTCCAGTCAGGATAAGAAGTGTTAACAAAACAATGTATGACTGAACATCTAAATCTGAATAAATGGTTAGAATAAAGTTTGGTTTCATATATTTTCTCACCTGAAGATCCCCAATTGCTGTTTCATTAAAATCTTCAGGGTTTGGAAACGTATCAAAGAGGTGAGCTATTAGCATCCCGAACTGTAAACAAAATACATGGACGTTGAGCCATAAGGTAAAAATATAAAATGAGAACCTTCCTTATAGAACATTTTATGATTCAAGTAAATATGCCACACAAATATCCCTATAAAAAAAATCGATGTACATTCCTAATTTAGGGACTAACTGATTGGTTCAATATCTAAATTATTTTATCAAGGGAGAGGGAGAGATACAGGTTGAGAGCAGTGATCTAAAACACTAACTGCTTCAGGTTACGTAAAGAGTGGTACGAAACTTGAATGATACCTTAGTCCAATTAAGAGGGCGTAATGTGTTCTTGCTCACGAAGACAGCTAGAAAAGCAAATTACACAAAACATAGTCCCAAGCATAACTAAAGTCAAGCCTAGTAATGCTAACTAACAAACATAATCATATTAAATTACCATTGCAATTATGTTACTCAATGCCACAAGTTATCCAAAGGAACCTAGTCTTTTTTTACAGTGTATGCCAGTTTTAGTAACAACACAAGTCACATAAACCATTTTAACTTTAGTTTAACCATGCAGAACTTTCAATTTCACAACACAAATAGTATTCCTTGAAAAAATGACTCTACCTGCGTCCCCCAGTCACCAAGATGATTCCTTCTAATAAGAGTTTCCGCACGGCAAAATTCAAGCATTCGGGATAATGTGTCCCCAATAATGGTAGATCTCAAGTGGCCAACATGCATTTCCTTTGCTACGTTAGGTGAGGAAAAATCAACCAAAACAGTCTTCACTGGAAGTCGTGGTGCCCAGTCATCAATACCATCAATCAACAGCCTCTCCAATCTCTGCAGGAGGAGTTTTTCCACTTAAATGATAATAGCGGTTTTGAATAAACTCAATAATCCAAAAAAAACGGACCATTAGAATCTTAGTATAGCACCCTTCCAATAAACGGACACAATATCTCAGATACGCCCCCTCCCTCCCTAAAATAATAAAAACAGACTCGAAGAACATCTGCATTACATCTCTTGCTCAAAAATTAGAAGATAGTAAAGAAAATGCAATCACCTCTGCTATCCACTTCTTCGACAAAACAATATTCACAAACCCGGGACCAGCTACAGAGCATGATTCTATCATTTCAGACTGCGGAAGATTTTTAACTATTGCCTACACAAACAAAACACACATGGATGATCCTTTTCCAATAACACATTAACTTCGATAGTTAGAAAGTAAAAAACGCAAAAAGAAAAAGAAAGGGAATTAACCATGCCTTACAATACCTGTCCAACACCCGGGGGTCCCCTGAATCCTGACTGCTTTCCTTTTAACTTCGCAAATATACCCATTGCATTATTACTGCACCATAAATGAAGATGTTAACAAGCCACATTAATAATGCCACATGGATCTTAATAATGCCGATACAGGGCGCAACCAATTTTTTAAAACCCTAAACTCAAGTCCACAATTCACACATAACTCACCACTGGTAATCAGCGAATTTAACACCGGATTTGGCAGCGCAGGCATCAACTGAAGGCACGACATCGGGTTCATCAGGCACGGTTGTCCTCAGAGACACCTCAAACACCTTCGCCAACTGTTTCTTAACACTCGCCGGACAATCTAATTCCTGAAAACCATTCCAAACAAGCACGCGAGCTAACTAAGACGAAAAGAAAAACAACTCATGCAGAATAAAGCCGAATAGAGGTTAATTAATTGATTAATTTAAAGATTGAAGAAGGTGAGTGAACTTACGATATGCGCCATGGAATTGGATTGTGGCGTTAAATGTGCAGCGTTGGTTGAGTTAACCTGTTCGGAAACAAAGAAGAATTGAAGGAAACTACGTCGTGTGAGCGAAACGGTGAAGTGAGGAAATGAAAAGAGAGAGAGAGAGAGATGAATTGTGTGGAGAGAAGATGAACCTGAATCTGAAGCTGAAGAAGAAGAACAAGCTGAGAAGGGAAGAGAAGAGTGAGTGTGTTGAGAGAAATGAAATGGGAGCACGATAACGGCGCGAGTGAGAGGCTTTTTTTTTAATTTCCAAAACAGCCCTAACCCTAAACAACACTATTGCCGGTGGCTGGTGACGTGGACCAATTATGTTTGGCCGTGTTCATCACGTTACTTGGCTAACAAGACTTTGACGGTTTCAGGTCAAAAAAAGAAGAAAAAAACTTAACATTAGTACATAATTTCTAGTTGATTATTATTCAATTTTTTTTATCAGCAATAAAAAGTGTAATAATTAATTTTTTTTATTATTATTCAATGGTATGAAAAACAACACACGTATCGAATTAAAAAATTGGATATTTTAATAATAACTAAGATATTAAAGTTTATAACGATGATTTATATGATCTTATTCAGAATAATAAAGTGTATTATGTTAGTAAATAAATTGACTAAAATTTGAAATGTTCTATGTTAAAGTATATTATTACAATAAAAATATTGGGAAAAAGATAAAAATTAAATATTTTCTTATAACAAGATTATTTAAAATTAGATAATGGTAAAAAATTTCATATTTTTAAATTTATATATTTCTTATTTATATCATATGTTTGGTTTGATTATTGTAAGAATGTTATTATTTTTTTATTAAAATTCAGACAGTGTCGATATAATTTATTCTTAATTACGTCAATTAGGTTTTTTATTAATAAAAAATAAGGATTATTTATGTTATTTAATTCGCCATAATTTTATTGTATGGCATTCTTTTTTTTACTTGATGTTAGTTAAGGTTTGTCTAAATGAAAGGGAAAATGATGTTTTAATCCATATTTTTTTGACCCATTTTTAATCTATTACTTTAATCAGCATTAGATCATTTATTTTAATTCTTTTTAGTGATGTGATGTGATGATCTAATGATGATTGGAGTGGTATGTTAAAAGTGGGTAAAAAAAATTAGTTAAAGTATCATTGTTCAATTAAAAATATTATTTTATTATTATTTAAAACTAATATTTTTAAGCTAATGTTTACCGAAAATTATTATTGGAAATATTATTGTATTATTGTTTTTTAATTTTGGGAACCAAATATAGTTTGTAAAGAGTAATTTATTTCTCTTATGTACTTCTAGTAATCACTTCTCTTCTTTAAACCGAGGTATCTTAGATACTCTGTCATGTCCAAACTGAAATGTGTGTGTCTGTAAAACAAAAATCTTAACGGTCAAATCAGCCAAGTCCGTCACATAGCAATCAATGCAGTACTTAGAATGTAATTAATTTACATATTTATATTGATTATGAACTCTTAGGTGGATGGATTTGGGCCTTGTAACCTAATTATCCATTAGCTCGCTTTAACTTTTTCTCTTAACTTAATCATAATTTATCAACATTAATTGTGTGATTGATATTGTCTTGTTCTGATCCGATTGTGCTTAAGTCGAGTACATTTTAGCTCAAGTAAGCAAGATGTGTTCGGACATGCATAATATCACAAGAAATTAAACTTTATGTGATTCTTTTGTGTTTCAATGTTGTATGAAATAAAAAAATAAATACATCATTCATATCTTATTTTTATAATCAAAACATCTATTTGCTTAATTATAAGATCATACTAAATAATGTTCGTAAATTTATGGTGTCATGATTATACATGTAATATAAATAAAAAATATAGTGTAAAATTGTTAAATTAAATAACTTCACTTTATAAATTTTATGATTTTAAATGTCAACAAAGGTTTTAGTGTAAGTACCAACATATCAATGACAATATACATAACGTAAAGAAATATAGTGATAAGTTACCAAATTTAAGCTAACTTGAGTTACGTGCATTAACATATAGTACACATATAAACACATAAATCAAGATCACCTAAAAGGATAAAAGGTGGATTTACTATTTTGTTCAATCTGATTGGGTGTACGTGTAAAATTATTCATTATGAACAATCATATAATTTTTTGTCATAAAAAAAATGAAGATTGATGTCGACGATCCAGAAAGAAGGTAGAGGAGAAATTTAGAAAAAAAAAATAAAAAGAGTACAGGAATTAGTGTTTATAATTTTGTTTTTTTTAATAAAAAACCTATTTATAGTCTTACAATGAATATGTGTGAGTAGGAGATACTTTTTAATTCATTGGTTAAAAATAAAACTTTATACAACTTTTTGTTTTTTAAGATTATTTGAGAAAAAAAAACATCATTAACGTCTAATTTCTATAATCAAAACATTATTTTTCTTAATTATATGATATTACTCAACGATTATTTTTCTTAATTATATGATATTACTCAACAATGTAATTTTGCCAAGTCATGATTATACATGAAATATAAATAAGAAATATAGTTTAAAATTGTAAAATAAATAATTTCACTTTATAAACTACGATTTAATCTATTAATAGAAGTTTTATCTATTAATAGAAGTTTTATCGTAAGTAGCCAGAGATCGTTGACAAGATACACAATATAAAAATGGTTAAATTTGAAAAAAATAGTCAAATAAAAATTGATTAAAATTTAAGAAATAAACACTTAAAAAATAAAATTGATAAAATAATTATTTTAATTGAAAAAATTTATTCAAACAATAAATTTAGAAAACAAATATGAACAGAAAGAATCCATTCATGTAAAGGTACAGATATTAGATAATATATAATAAATAATAATATCAAAATATAGATATATAATATAATACAACTCATTTAATTAAAGATGCAATCCAATTAAATTTGTGTGGATGAATACTTAATCCATTTATATATATATATATATATATATATATATATATATATATATATATATTAAAGGCATAGAAATATTTATATTTATAAAAATACATATTTGAAAAGAAATAAAAATAAAATATTGTAAAACGAATTTAAGGATATATTTTGTCAAAACTTAAACTAAACTTTTGAAAGATCTAATTAAGAGAAAACAGTTAAAATTAATTTTGATGGTATTGATAGTTTTTTTATTAAATAATAAATAGTTCTTTTATTAAATAATGGATAAATTAAAATTAAGTAGATGAATTTTATATGATTATTTTTTAAAATGGAATAATTAGATATATTTTTGAAATTGAAAAACACAGTGATAAATGATGGATAAATAGACTTGTTGCCACATACATCGTATAACTTGTTGAGTATTGTGATACATAATATTTGAAGAAACTCGAAACTGTGTAGTTGTAGTGTATTATAATACATACACTTTCTGTTTTTTTTTTTTAAAGTAAATACTCTTCTATGTACTGTTTACATACTCAAATCTAAAAACTCAAACAAGAAATGCACTGTTTACAAGTTTCCCATGAATCTCACAAAACAATTATTAGTTCCGCAAGAATTCAAATAGACATTAATACTTACGGAAACGCCTCTCTAAAAATTATAGTTCCTGCATTCCAAATTAGATTAAGTGATTCAAAATCTCCCAAGAACAAAGATAAAGATGTTCTAACAAAATATCATACCCAAAAAGTGACAACACAGTTTTCTCGGAAGTGAAACACTTAAACTAGAAAATTGATATTAAACTCTCGTTATCAGTTATCAGAAGCGTGGAAGCATGAAATCGCGAATGCGAGCACGCTACACTTCAAGGACCATATATGTACAACAACATCAAAGGTGCCATGCTACTACGACACACGACAGATTTATAGCAATCAATCAGAGAAAACGCACTCGAAAACGCTTTTCTTCCGATTTACTTCACATTATTGAAATAGAAAACCACGTCTCTCTCGGCAATTACTATGTACAGATCTGACCACCGGAAACCACCGCGGTCAAACGGCGGCGACGGCGATCTCCGCTGGATCCTCGAAGTTCGGGTCCCTGGCGTCCATAGCGCCGTGCTCCATGGCGATCTCGACAGAATCGTAGCCGTTGCCGATCCACGTGAACTTCCCGCCATGGCCTCCTTTCTTCGGCGATCCGCTCATTCCCGTCGCCGACTTCCGGTCCTTCCGTGCCTCTGACGACGGCTTTCCGTTCGCCTTGTGGCTCTTTCCGGCGTCCTTCATTCTTCCTCTTGTTCCTTGATTTCGCTCTCACAGTGAGTGAGTATGTGAGTGAGTGCGTGGGTGACTTCAAAGCCTTTCTGGTGAGGGTTTGTATATAAAGGAGGTGAGGGCAATAGAGGGATTTCATAGGAATAGATTTAAATTAATTATTCAGCTCTGTAAATTGTAACGTACGTTGAATCTAATCTGTGGGTGCGTGTTGGAATGCGATTGAGAAGTTGCGATCGGATAAGAACGACGGGAGAAGCTTCTGTGCGGTATGGTGCATGGTAGACTATGCGCCAAACTGCAAAACCAACGTTCCCTATCCATCTGTCATTTAGTACAATGGGCCGGCCCATTAAATGAATTTGTACGGTTTTTTCTTTGGGCGCTTCTCCCTGCATTTCCGAGACCTCTTTTGTATTTCTAAAATTTACTATTATACTCTTTATTAATATGTGAAACTTGGTAGCGATGCAGTAAATTTCTTTTATTGCGTTGTCAATTTCTCTGCACTCCAAAAAAACAAGGAATCTTTATGAAACGCATGTTGGTATCCGTTTCACACCATTTTGAAATGGATTACGTAATCTGTTACGAGAAAAAATTGAAAATTTGTGGGAAACGAAATACGAGTTCTGTTTCATAAAAAGTGAAACAGATTCTGTAATCCATTTCAAAAAAATTTGAATTTTTTTCAGACGGATTACAGAATCCGTTTCACATTTTTATGAAACGGAATTCGTATTCCGTTTTCCAAAAATTTTCAATTTTTTTTCGAAACAGATTAAATAATCCGTTTCATAAAAATGTGAAACGAAATTTGAATTTCGTTTCACAAAGTTTTCAGCATAACAAAGTCATGAGTAGGCCAAAAATTAAATGAACTTGATTTCACTTTTGGTCTTTGCAACCCTAATTCTCTTTCTTTTTCACTTACTCCCCCAAGCAAACCTATATCGAGAGCTCTATCAATTCATAGGAGTAGGGGATCAAACGCTTTCCCATATGTTGAGGTGTTGGTAGGTTGGCCTATTTATTTGGAGCATATTATTAATCTCATTTTTCCTGGTCTCACATCATAGTTTTTGTTTTATGTGCTTGGAAAGGTGGCAATTTCCATTAGAAATGTAATAAAACTGTTATGTAACCGTGTAGTATTCATTGATCACATTATTTGATGAGTTCACCTCGCAGTTTAAGTTTATTGCTTTTTATGCTTCATCTGTAGTCATTTAATGGCAAAGCTTCGCTGTTCGGTCAAGCTTCATATACATATACTTCACTAATTATTATACTTCATCTACTTCAGGAAGCTTGGAGATACATAAATTATAAAGCTGTAGAAGCTAAATTGGGAATTTGTATGAGCAAAATTTTTGTTATAATAACTTATTAATAAATTTCAAGAAAAAAAGTACCAAGAAAGAAAGTGGAAAAAATGGATTGGAGGTT
>Ga0214544_1007969_pt1 | contig 18107 bp, 19 predicted proteins | sample CNSS3metaG_FD_160074 | JGI IMG/M metagenome (GOLD analysis project Ga0214544, IMG submission 160074) | Root nodule microbial communities from cowpea collected in UCLA plant growth center, Los Angeles, California, USA - CNSS3 | ecosystem: Host-associated > Plants > Roots > Nodule | place: USA... | reverse complement strand
TTAAGGTGGTCGGCATAAACCGACTACTCCCTTTGGCGGCTTGTGCTACCAATGCTCATATGTTGTCCTAGGCGGGTTATTCCTTTTAGCATCTTATGTTACCGGTTCAGGCCGGTTAGGCTTAGGTAAGCCCAGGCCGGTTACTTGAATGATTTTGCATGTAGGCCGGTTACCACACTTTTGGCCTACTTAACCAAAACGAGAAATTCCTTGACTCTTAAAGGCACAATGAACCGTCTCAGCTCATGTTTTAAGCCTCCTTCAAATTTCCTACAACGCCACTCCTCGATGACTATCTACGAGTAGAACCTCGCTAGATACTCAAACCTCTCCACATATGCTTGTACTGTCATATTCCCGTACTACAGGGTGAGGAACTCGACTCCACGCTCATGTTTAGCGCTATCGGGGAAGTACTTCTCTGGGAACCTCTTCCTGAAATTTGTCCATATCACCTCCTTCTCCCAGGTCTGCATCTGTTGCTGCATTCCCATCCACCAGTACTCTACATCGGTCACCAACGGGAAGGTGGCAAATGTAAGCTTCTTGGCTTTTGTGCACTCAATCACCCAAAAGATCTTCTCGCATTCTCGTAGCCATCTGTCTGCCTCATCTAGGGTGGCTTTGCTAGTGAATTTCGCTGGCGTATGGCGCATGAAGTCTTCCATCGTGACTGGCCTGACTGGTGGAATTATCATCCTCGGTTGCGCTGCAACAGGCTGCATCGCGTCCACCATCCTATGGATTGCATTCGCAATCTCGTTAGCCCCAACATTGTTTCTACGTCTCCGATTAGCCATTGCCTGTGCATGCCACATAATTTAGCTATTCACATTAAACAGCTCAGATTATGACAAAAATAATCAATCGCTAACAATCAATAACACACAACAGATTCATAAAAGAAACACGATAATTCACTCCCCAAATTCCCCAAAATCTTTAAAACTTTTTGCTCTGATACCAAATGTAACGTCCCTATGGGAAATTAATTAGTTAAATAAATAAATAAAGAATTGAAATTCAATCGTCATGATTTTATTAATCCCAAACGCGGGAAAATTTAAAACATTATTCAATGCACCAAATCCCTAGCTCGACAAATTCCAAGCTAGCCCCTCTCTTCGTCTCAAGCTTCAGCAGCATCACCTGTACCACCATCTTCTCCAATGTAAAGAATTACACGTTCATTGCCAAACACACACAGAAAGGGTGAGTTTGTAAAATAAAGAAAATAACATATCAATTAACATTATGAAAACAATACACCCATTTGATTCATCCTAGTTAATTCTTGGCTAGGACCTTAACCCCCAACGTTGTTTAACCTTAAATCATTCAAGTAGTTAGCCTTGGAATCAGGATTTATGATGCTCACAGGAACCTGCCCACTCTTGGTCCTGCCTCTACGAACCTCCCCACTCGTAGTCCTGCTCTATGGACCTGCCCACCCGTAGTTCAACACATGTGATCCACCAGCTACGTACCTCCCCGCACGCAGCATCTCTCAAGTGTGAGCATAGAACATACGAACCTACCTTGCTCGTATCATCACACGAGAGTAACAGGATATGAACCTCCAGCTCATATCATCACGTGATCACCACTATCCATGAACCTACCTGCCCATGGCACCACATCCCCTGAACCAAGTCTGCATCACTCCCTGCTGCTCCTATTGCATGGTGCACACACTCGTGCCAGTAGGCGCTATACCAGTAGCGAAATTCTACTGGTTTTAGCACCCCAAAGTGACTTAACTTACAATATAATGTACACCGAAGCATCTACATATATCTCCATTGATCTAGGTGAAGTTCATAGTAATTCGGTACCCCTTTATAATTCAAGAAGGCATACCTCAAACTTCCCAATTCCTCTATTCAAGCTCCCTAGTTCCCCAATTACTTTATTATAGTATAAGAATTCAGTCAAGCTTATGGCAATGTCTACCAATTCAGTGTTTTACAATTCATACACCATAATTCTATTGACTTGTAATAATATTAAAACATGCCCTCAATATACTTAACACACATTATCCTAGTCATGAGTGATGTCCAGCCAAATATTGCATAAACACTTAGAATCCAACTATTCATATTTAAGAAACTAAGTTTCTAGAACCTATACTTCCATTAGAACCCTCTTCTTCTTTTTTATTTACCATTTTCCACATCAACCTTAAACTACACATCCAACAAATCATACTCTCATGCACTCTCGTTTACTTATTCTAGCCCACCAATAATTCAAGAGTCTCATTTTCGTTCCTCCAACTTTACACCACGGACCAATTTCTCTAGTCCCATTCGCTCCAAACACCTCTCTTGAATCTAACCAACTAATGGCACGCATCGTGATGTGATCCCATTAAGGCTCATAGCTTGGGCCATTGGCTAGGTCATTTCTTTTAAATTTCTTTTATTTTTAATTAAATAAATGTTTTTAATTGTGTTTATTTTGTTAATTACAGCCTATTTTTCAAGTTGCCAATTATTGAAGTGTGGCATTGGTCCTGCGGCCCAATTCTTCTCCATGTGCCCACTTTGTTATCAAAGAGTGTGCTAATGGGGCTACATCATCACGTTTTCCTTTAGTCCAAATCACTATACAGAATTTGATGCTTGCGAATTATTTGCGTGGTGCACACAAATGATTCAGACTTATGGTTCAACGGCATTGGGCTTAAGCCTAATTTGCAGCCACTAACACGCTTCCAGCATACAACCCAATGAAGTAGGGTACCTTCACGTGTTTTCCACATCTCTCTCGTTGGGAGCACGCTGCTAGGGTTCAGACTGTGATCTTTTTCACGTGTAGCTCAAACAACGTCACCACTTTCACGCGTCTCACACCTTTCTTTATAGAAGATTTGATTCGTTTAAAAACCCTTAGCTTATTCCGTTCTCCACCACACGTCAATTACAAGTAATAAGCAACAAAATTTGGAGCACAAAATTTGGCACTTTTAGGAGCAACCCGAGAGCACAAAATTCACTTTCTTCCTCTGTGGGTTGGAAGGCCGGAGACTTCACAACTTCAGAAGTTTCTTTGGCTTTTCCCTTCAGATTGGGGTAAGCCTCGATCCTTCGCTGCAGGCGAGAGTTCTCTTGCCTCAATGCCTCCATTTCATCAGCGCTGCGTTTCTTCAAATCCGTGAGTATTTGTTGCATCTTTGCTTGGCCGTCTAGGATGGCGGCCAGATCAGGGGTGATGCCAGGAGGTCCAGAGGGACCAGCATCCGCTTGCTTGTTCACTCCAGCCTTGCTACGGGTGGAAACCATCTTCAGAGAAAAACGGGTACTGAAGGTGTTCGTCTCGTGCCCCACGGTGGGCGCCAATTGTTCCTGTAGAGAACAAATAAGATGTGTTAGGCACAAGTGTCACCTTACCATGTAGTCCGCTATCTCTTCAGTTGGTCTCTCCCCGGTTGATACATGTCAGCTTGAACCAGGAGGGGTTACTTGCAGAAGAGTCTTCGAAGCTCAAGTAAGTCAAAGCTCTCAGAAAGTCAAATCAGTGATTAATGAACGCGTACCTTTAATTCATGGGCTCCATGCTTATTTATAGAGCATTAATGATGTTCGTTTACCCAATGGGTCGGGCCTTGGTTTGGGCCCTAGCCTGGGTTATGAGTGGGCCTGGGCCCTAACCCAGGCCCCCAAGGTCCATCGAACGCGGGGACCTCCATTTTACTAAGTCTTCGAGGGCGGTCTGATCCATTTATTTCTTGGCTTGTCAAATGTCGTCCTTGGCCGTGTACTATCCGTGTTGGCCATTTTGTTGTTACTTTAGCCTTTGTTCATTTAAATTTGAGACCATGGCGGCCTAGGTCGTGTACTTGGGTTGTCTCTGGCATGTTCGTGAGGTTTATCATTCATACGGTTAAATTGACCAGGTCCGATATAATTTACACTTACTCGGCCTAGGCTGAATACTTGGCTGCCTTGATGTATTTTTTACTTATTTGATTGAGTTCGGTTAGGTGTGGTACAATTTTAATGAACTTTGGGTAAAAAAAATTAGGCAACTAAGGAAGCTCCAAAGATACTAAAAGAAGTGATCAAATTATAGAGAAAGAAGTAAACTATGAAGATGCAACAATTACAAGCCACAATGGCCAAACAAAAGTCTTCAAAATGATGGTTCAATGAGCTCTCGTGACGACTAGGCCTTGCGCCAAAATTTTGGACAACAAAAGAACAAGTTCCCGAGAGCGATAATAAGTAAAAAGAGCCTTAGTTGATTGCTTATGGGCATACACCAAATTTGACCCTATGAGAAATTAATCAATTAAATAAATAAAGAAAGAATTGAAATTCAATCGTCATGATTTTATTAATCCCAAACGCGAGAAATTTAAAACATTATTCAATGTGCCAAAATTCAATTAAAGCTAAAGTAATAATCTTATTACAAAATCCAAAATCCGACAAAATAAAGAAAGCATAACAAAATCCCTAGCTCGATATCCCAAGCTAGCCCCTCTCTCCGTCTCAAGCGTCAGCAACATCACCTATAACATCATCTGCTCATGTGTAAAGAATTACACGATCATCGCCAAAAACACACAGAAAGGATGAGCTTATAAAATAAAGAAAATAACATATCAATTAACATAATGAAAGCAATACACCTATCTGATTCATCCTAGTTAGTTCTTGGCCAAGACCTTAACCCCAAAGGATTTTCAACCTTAAATCATACAGGTAGTTAGCCTTGGACTCAGGATTTGTGATGCTCACATGAACCTATCCGCTCGTGGTCCTGTCTCTATGAACCTCCCCGCTCATAGTCCTGCTCTACAAACCTCCCCGCTCGTAGTCCTACTCTACGGACCTGCCTGCCTGTAGTCTAACACACGTGATCCACCACCTACGTACCTCCCTGCACGCAGCATCTCTCAAGTGTGAGCACGGAACATACGAACCTACCTTGTACGTATCCCCACACGAGAGTAATAGGATATGAACCTCCCCGCTCATATCATCACGTGTTCACCACCATCCATGAACCTACCCGCTGATGGCACAACATCCCCTGAACCAAGTCCGCATCACTGCATATAACAACTCACGCAAGTTAGATACCTGCAGCATTATCGCCTGAAGCAGCCTAAGCCCCGTTAGACGAAACCTGTGCAGACCGCCTAGCGGAACCTCCTCGCCACTAGGTGCCAAGCTCCAGAAAGACCCATTGTTTTAGGTCTATCGCCTGGTAGACCCCAGCCTGCTGCCAGGCGCCACACGTTGCAGGAACCTCCCAACTACTCCTATCGCCTAGCACACACACACACCCGTGTCGCCAGGCGCTATACTAGTAGCGAAATTCTATTGGTTTTAGCATCCCAAAGCGATTTAACTTACAATATAATGTACACCCAAGCATCTACATATATCTCCATTGATCTAGGTGAAGTTCACAGTAATTTGCTACCCATTTCTGATTCAAGAAGGCATACCTCAAACTTCCCAATTCCTCTATTCAAGCTCCCTAGTTCCGCAATTACTTTATTATAAAATAAGAATTCAGTCAAGCTTATGACAATGCCTACCAATCCAGAATTTTACAATTCATACACCATAATTCTACTAACCTGTAATAATATTAAAGATGCCCTCAATTATCCTTGTCATGAGTGATGTCCAGCCCAATATTGCATAAACACTTAGAATCCAACTATTCATATTTAAGAAACTAATTTTCTAGAACCTACACTTCTATTAGAACCCTCTTCCTCTTTTTTTTATTTACCATTTTCCACATCAACCTTAAACTACACATCTAACAAATCATACTCTCATGCACTCTCGTTTACTTATTCTAACCCACCAATAATTCAAGAGTATCATTTTCATTCCTCCAAATTTACACCACGGACCAATTTCTCTAGTCCCATTCGCTCCAAACACCTCTCTCGCACCTAACCAACTAATGGCACGCATCTTCCCCTGGACCAGTCGTTGCCTGGTGGCAAGCTGGGTGCCGCCAGGCGGTGCACTAGTAGCTGGACTCCAAACCAAATTTTTGCACCTGCGAGGAATCCATCACTTCCCTTAATTTGACACATAGCCCAAGTACACCAACTCACTCCAATTCACATAAAATTTATCAAGCCACACACCCAGTATTGTTCCTTATGTGTCGTAAACCCATTGATCCATGGAGATCAATTCATTCCTTTTCCCCTTCCATGAGTCCAAATTCTGCTCATGGGTAATCATACGTGATTTCCTCCAAGCACAATCATACCCCAAGTACTTAAAGGTTATAACAGTTAACACACAATATTGTTCACCAAGCACACATGCAAAAGTCGCAATGACTTCTGCACCAAACAACGCACAAACAGAACCACAGACTGCACCGCGCCGTTTGACAGATATTCATCGGTGCCAGGCTATTCATACCAAAATCCAGAACCATGGGCAACAGAGATGTGTCGCCTAGCGACATACTCGTGCCTATTCAAACGGTTTCTGGGCAGAAACCCAGAAACTTACGAAAACAGCGTAAAATGAGCGGAAATATCATGTATTTGATCATGGCAACACGTAATTCATCATACATGAATCAAAAAAATAATAAACAGCTCCCCTTACCTGGAAATCTTCGCTCCAATTGGTCTCCTAACCTTTGTTTTATGATGTCCAGGAGCCTCCCTTTGCTACTTCTCAAGAACTCAACTCTCCCTCTTCCAAAAACAACTTTGCCTTCTCTGAAAAACCTCCCCCACCAGCATTCATGAACTACAGTCCCAAAATTTCCCTATTCTCTCCAAATTACTACCTTTTAATTACGCCTTAATGAGGGTTAATGGTCCCAAAACGAATTTTAGACTTATGGTTGTTTTAGTGGCTATTCAAAGCCCATTATGGTTGTTTTACAGCTCTTTTGGCTGCCCCCATGGTAGCTAGAGTTATTCTACCTTTTCATCTCCATGCCAAAAGAAATTTAGGCAAAAATAAAGTTAAATTTGTTCTTAGCAAGGTTTGAACACACAACCATTCAATTACAAAGTCAATGCTCAACCAAATCAACCAATACATGTTTCATGATAATTCCTATAATTTTAGAATTACATTATCACTACTCACGTTCAAACATAACCTCAAAATAATATGCATATTAAAATATCATACAATTGGCAAACATAGGACTCGAACCTAAGTCCTGTCACACAATAAAGTACTCTCAACCATTTGAGCTAGTACTTTTCCACGTCATAACACTCTGCATTAAATGCCTTAAAGGCTCCTACTACCCACATTTATTAAATAATTATTTATTTAATTATTTAAATTTATCGATTCTTACATTTCCCCCACTTTAAAAGGTTTTTGTCCTAAAAAATCAGACTTACTAGGAAATAAGTGCTATTAGGATTGCCTCTACGATCTTCCATCTCACAAGTCATCTCCTAAGTGGCCTCATCCCAAAGCACTTTCACTGTTCTGATCTCCTTCCCTCGTAGTTTCTTCACTTGAGAGTCTAGTATTATGATAGGTCCTGTGTTCACTATCAAGTCCTCCCTAATCTGTATGTCATCAGACTCCAGCACATGTGAGAGATCTGCTACGTACTTCCTCAATTAGGAAATATGAAATACATTGTGCAAGTTTGCCAGGTGCGATGGTAGGGTGATCTCACACGCTGCGGTGTCAATCCTTCTCAAGATCTGATATGGCCCAACAAATCTCAAAGTCAACTTCCTTGATTTGATAGCCCTTCCAATGCCAGCAGTCGGCGTGACTCTAAGGAACACATGATCCCCTGCATCAAATTCCAAAGGCCATCTCCTCTTATCTGCATAGGACTTCTGTCTGCTCAGCGATTCTTTCATGCGATCCTAGATGATTTTGACTTTATCCAATGTCTGCTGTAAAAGCTCTAGACCCAACACCAACGACTCACCATCTTTATTCCAACACAGCGGTGTCCAACATCACCGCCCATACAAGGCCTCATACAGTGCCATACAAATACTAGAGTGATAGTTATTATTGTACGTGAATTCCACCAATGGAAGCATTTCACTCCAACTTCTGTAAGACCCGAGAAAATTAATTAATTAAATAATTAATTAATTAATAAATGCGGGTAGAAGACGCCTTTATGGTATTAATTGTTGTTTAATGTGATGTGGAAGAGTACTAGCTCAAATGGTTGAGAGTACTTTATTGTGTGAAAGGACTTGGGTTCGAGTCCTAAGTATATCAATTTTGTGTGATTGTTTTGTGATTGATTTTGTTTTAAGGATATGTATGAGTATGTGATTGGTATTGTAAGCTATTGTTAATCTGTGAGTATAACCAAATGTAAATTGGCATAGTGGTTGTGCTTTGGCCTTATGAGTGGAAGGTCACGGGTTCAAACCTTGGTGGGCAAAGAATAAGCTTTATTTTTGCTAACTAATAGTTGTGGTATGAATGTGAAGGGGTAAAGAAAAGCCTAGCAGGATGGGGCAGCCAAGGGGGCTGAGAAATTACCAAATAAGTAAACTTGAAGGGGAATTAAAATCCCAAACTCGTATTATTTTTAAAACCCTTAATTAAGACACCTATAAAAGGCCATTTTAAAGGAAAAGAAGGGTTTTGGCAGTGATGTGAATTGGCTTTTGAGAGGAGCACGAGTTCTGAGGTTGAGGGAAGAGAGTTGGAGGCTGAATTGAGAGGGTTTTGGAATAAAGGAGTGGGCAACAAAGGACCAATTTCTTTTTCCCAAATTGAATCAAGAAGTCCAGGTTAGGGGAGCTGTATTTTTAAGTATGTGAAATTTTAAGATGTGAATTGTGGTTCTGTGTTATTGTTGTCTCGATTGGAATATGATGGTGGTAAAATTTGTGCTTGTATAATCAAATTAAGGGATGGGCTGGATGGTTATATGTGGTAGAATCTGTTATGCATTGCGTATTTTGGATGTCGAAAATGAGGGTTTTGGTTAATGTAAGTGTGAATTGTGTTTTGAATTGGGTTTGGGATTATTTCTGGTATGTACTATGTGCACATGATTTAGTGTATGATTCTCTATTGTTTGGGCATGAATTGGAATGTGGTTGGGTATAATTCTGGATGGCTTGTGTGCGTAACCAGAGGGAAACTCTGCAAGCCTCGCCCAAGCGAAGTTATCTCGTCTAAGCGAGAGTTGCAAAACCTCGTTTTTGGTTTGATGCTGCGTTTCTCGCCTAGGCGAATGGTTTCGGGTTTGAGCGACAAACACTTTCGCTTAGGTGAGAGTGGCTCGCCTAAGCGAGATCGCAAGGAAGGGTGCTCATGTTGAGCGCGACTTCTCGTTTAGGCGAGGAGTTTAGTGTATTGAGCGAGGTTGGTCTCGCTAAGGCGAGATGACCTCGCCTAAGCGAGATGTCTTGGTCATGTATGGTGTTTTGCTTGTATTTTAGCCTAGGCGAGATGGGAATGGATGTTTGGGCAAACATGTGACTCGCCCAGGCGAGAGGATCTCGCCTAAGCGAGATGGCGTGTTTTGGTTGCTGAGTTAAACTCGCTCAGGCGAGGTGGAGTAGCCGAAGCGAGATTGAGGGTCTAGCTTGGGCGAGGGGTCCCTAGCCTAAGCGAGTTTATGCGATTTACTATGCTTCTATGTGCTTGTGAGTGTGTTTGGTTGTTATACCATGGTTAGATTGTATATGCATGTGTTGTGGTGTGTGGGCTTGAAGGATTAAGTCCATTAGGGGTCTGGGATGTGCTCGGTGGTTGGACACATGATGGGCATGGAACTGGTTGAGTTCCTGTCGGCTACTATTGGGCGAGGAATCCATAGTATGGTGATTGCGTGCGTGTCAGGGTCCAAGTATGAGACTTAGATGTTTATACTACAGGTGAGGAGTCTGTAGGGCAGGACTATGAGCGGGATAGGCTCATAGGGTTGGACCACAAATGAGTTAGTTTCGTGGGAGCACAGGGAAGTCCCAAGGCCTAGTTCATGGATATGACTCATGACGGACTACGAGGTCATGGTTGGGGTGATTTGGAAATTATGAAGTTAATCATGTTATTTTGGGTTGGGAAATATATTTATATTCATGTTTTATTTATAAACTGTGCATAACTCACCCTTTCTGTGTGTGTGTGTGGCGATGATCGGATAACTTGTTATCCGGGAGCAAATGATGTGAAGGGTGGGCCAGGAGATGCTTAGACTCGGAGCGAGGGCTAGCATGGGATGTTTTGTAGATACATATGTATATGTTTACTATTTTGCTTTTTTTGAGAATACTATGTAAACCTGGCAGGAGCCGTTGACTTTTATTCCAGTTGTATGAATCATGGACTCCTGGTCTTATGGCTTTATGTATGAAAGTTTTGAATTTCCCGTGTTTTTGGGAAATGGTTTTCATTAACTGCGTTCTTTATTTTAAATTGGATTTTATTTATTAAATATCAGTAATATTCCTTAGGGATGTTACAACTTCCCATATGGTCCAACACACAAGCTCGTAGTAAATCCTCCAATGATTGGATCGTCCTCTCAAATTGCCCATCAATCTGAGGATGGTACGCGAAACTCATCCGCAACCGAGTCCCCAACACTGCCTATAGAGACTGCCAAAAGTGAGAAGTAATTCTCGGGTCTCTATCAGATACGATGCTAGCTGGTACCCCATACAATCTGACTACTTCTCGAATGTACAATTCAGCCAACTTGTCCATTGATAGCTTCTGATTAATCTCTAGAAAATGGGCACACTTAGTCAATTTGTCCATGATCACCCAAATTGAATCATGCCCTTTAGTAGATCTTGGCAGATGCGTCATGAAGTCCATGGCGATGCTATCCCATTTGCACTGAGGGATATCTAGTGGCTGTAATGTACCACCTGGTCTCTAGTGTTCAATCTTTGCCTTTTGACACACCTAGCATGATGCCACAAAGTCAGCGACATCAGTTTTCATTTCGTTCCACCATAAGGACTGTTTCAGATCCTTATACATCTTAGTCATACTTGAATGTATGCTAAGACGACTTTTATGACCCTCTTCTAAAATCTACTTCCTCAATCTCTAATTTCCAGGTACACAAACTCTATCTCTGAATCGCAGTATGCCATCTGATCCTATCCTCTAATCCTTCCCCTTCTCGGTACCTAGCCAACTCACAAATTGCTGCAGCTCAGCATCATTCTTCTGTTAATCTCGGATAGTTCCCAAGATGTCGTTGGTCAATGTCAGTGCACTGCACCTGATATAATTCTCTTTTGTTGTATATCCAACTTCATATCTCTTATCTTCTTAATTAACTCCAACTTTTCACCATCATTACTGACATATGCATTCTTTTCCAACTCCAGGCATCCGCCACTACGTTTGCTTTACCAGGATGGTAAAGTAACTCAAAATCATAGTCATTGAGATACTCCATCCATCGCCATTGTCTCATATTCAACTCCTTCTGATCAAACAGGTATTTCAGGCTTTTGTGATCACTGAAAACCTAGAATTGGGAGCCATACAAGTAGTGTCTCCATGTCTTTAGAGCAAACACTACAACAGCCAACTCTAGATCATGGGTGGGGTAGTTCTTCTCATGCAATTTCAATTGTCTAGAAGCATAAGTCACTGGCCTCTTTCCCTGCATCAGTACACACCCCAAACCTTGATAAGACGCGTCACAATACACCTCAAATTGCTTGCTTGTGCTTGGTATAGCTAGTATTAGAGCCGTAGTCCATCTTTTCATCATTTCCTCGAAGCACTTTTCACATTTATCTGTCTAGGAGAAGGGTTGGTCTTTTCTAGTGAGTTTTGTCAAAGGACTCACCATTTTAGAAAACCCTTCCACGAACCTCCTATAATATCTGGTCAATCCTAAGAAACTTTGTACCTCGGTCACCGTCCGTGGCCTTTCCCACTTCAGCACTATATCAATCTTGTTGGGATCTACTACAATACCATGTGAAGAGATAACATGCCCCAGAAACTATACCTCTTCTAACCAAAACTCACATTTAGACAGTTTGCCATAGAGTTGATGTTCTTTGAGTACTTCCAATACAATTCTCATATGTTCTGCATGCTACTCCTTATTCTTGGAGTAAATGAGGATGTCATCTATGAACACCACCACAAACTTGTCCAAATTGGGGCGGAAAATCCAGTTGATATAATCCATGAAGACCGCTGGAGCATTAGTCACCCCAAATGGCATTACTACATACACGTAATGTAAGATCCCATTTATTTAATAAAGCTAAATAAATGATATGTCACGTGGTATAACATAAGAAGCGAGAATAAAAGAGTATAATGTCGCTCCTACAGATATCTCAAAGACTTAAAGGACGAATAAAAAAAAATAGGCACACCACAATGCCAGGTACAAAGTAAAGTAGGAGAGTGATAATGACGTAAGCAAATTCCCAGAGAAAGCAATACATGGGCCTTAGCCCTAAATGAAAACCCAAAAGCAGAAGTCAATCCAAAAGCTTAGCAGCGGAACCATCACCTCCTTTTTGACCACGGGTGTTCCTCGCATCTGATCACATCAACAAGTTGATGATCATCGCAAAAGAGAGTACCACACAACAGAACACACAACAATAACAGAAGGGTAAGCTATAGCCAAAAGTGGTTTTGTCATGCAAACATATATACTTCCATAGTCAATTATACACACGTGGTGGATACCTTTGCTCACCCTTGAGCTGCTCACCCCCGAGCTATGTGTTACAAGTGTTACAAATGTTGTAATGAATCAATTCCCTCACACACAAGGTTAGCCCTTAATGAATTTCAGGCCTCCTACTACTCTCACCACAGGAGTCAGTCCGCTCTAAGTGAGACTAACTGACTCCTTAGAGTGTCAGGATGCAATCCTCACCTTAAATCCTTACCAAATTATATAGATGGGGCACCACCATGGACACCCACTAACAGGGGCCATGGAATTATGTCCTGACCACTGAAGCACTACCATGGAATCTCACCTAGAGATCCCAAGGATTTACGTACTGACCACATACTATACATATTCAATCAATCATGAAATATTCACCACACATGTCAATATCATATCAATCTTCGTAATCATCCCTCATTCGTATCTCATATTTAGTCAACCACAACTCATCCTTCCCAAAGCCATGAAAATAGAATCGTACATCATGCCAATACCATGCCAAGGAACATCATTCATTTTCCATGAATCCCTCCATATTTCATATCTACTCCATAACCAACTCATCATGTTAAATTTTGTGAACCAATCCCATACAAACATCATGCTCACATCATGCCAAAACTCATGAATCATAATTTCCATCTCATTCATACAGGGTCACTCAATTCATACAGTTCATACCCAAGATAAAGAATAACAAGCCAAACATACAATTAAGGCCCCAAAAACATAAGGTGTAGTTGCATAAAGAAATCCCGTGCCAGTCTCGCTCATCCAAACAATGATGCCAACCATACCACACATTCATAGCAATATATAAGCTCGAAAATCACGAAACACAAGCAAGATAACAACCATCGCACCAAACAAGAGGGTTCTAGCTTCCCTTACCTGGACGAATGCTAGCGGAAGGTACAAGCACACATTAGGGGATTACTACATATCCAAGAACTGATTTGCAAGCTGGAATACTGACACTAGAACAGAAAACGAGATTACTAAAAGAGCTCTAGTTGGAACTACAACAACAGAGCTAGAAAAGAGGAGGTATTAGTTAGGAATTGACTTACGTGTAATAAATGGAGTTCTCCTAGCTCAACGAAGAATGGGAGCCAAACCCTAGCAGAGCTCTGTTGGAGGGAGAAGAGAGAGTGAGACGGTTGTTTTTCTGATAGGTGCAGAGAATGAGAGGAATAAGGCTGGTTTAGGGGTTTTGGGTACCCTATGGGCCAGCCCTTAGGCCCAAAAGTTAAGGCCCTGCCCTTTAACATAATACCAGAAAAGTGGGTCTTACACGTAATGTCCATATCTAGATCTGAACATTGTCTTCTGGACATCTTCTAGCTTGACCAAGATCTGATGGTATCCAGACCTCAAGTCAATCTTGGAGAATACGCATGCCCCCTCTCAACTGATCTAGCAAATCATCAATCCTCGGCAGTGGGTACTTATTCTTTATCGTCGGTTTGTTTAATTGCTGGTAATCCACACATAACCGAGAACTCTCATCCTTCTTCTTCACCAGTAGCACAAGAGCTCCCCAAGGTGATGCACTAGTCCTGATAAACTTCTTTTCCAACAAATCCTCTATCTGCTTCTTCAACTCTGCTAGTTCCGTCGGTGCCATTCTATACGGGGTTCCTAACAACTAGACCCACTCCGAGAACTAGATCAATAGAGAAATCTATGTCCCTGCTGGGTGATAACTTGGTTATCTCATCTAGAAACACGTCAGCATATTCATCCACTACTGGTATTCTTCTAATGTGCTCTTTTGTGCTTTTCTTTTCAGCTTGAGCCACTATCACAAAACAAGTAGCTTCTCCTTTCATCTCCCTCATTGCCTCTTGTGACGATATCAACTCTTCCCCTTGTGTCTTTAGGAATACAACTCTGTGTCGTCCATAGTCAATCAGGACATGGTTGATAGACAGCCAATCTAGAGGCAAACATATATGATTCACCTTGAATCTTTGACCCTCTACTTCCAGCAAGCATCCAACACAGGCAAAATTGGTTGAAACATGTCCAGATGTTGGTATCTAGACTATTAACTCGCATCCGAGATCATGAGTCGACAATCCCAGTTTCTTCTAGCACTCGTGGGATATGAAGGATTGTGTAGCTCCTGAATCAAACAACACCAAAACTCTATTACACAATGTTCCTGCAGAGAACAATAAGATCAGTTAGGCACAAGTGTCACCTTACCCATATAGTCCGCTATCTCCTTGGTTGGCCTCTTCTCATTTAGCATATATTGGCTTGGACCCGGGAGGGGTTACCTGCAGAAGGGACTCCGAAGCTTAAGTCAGCCAAAAGCTCTCAAAAAGTCAAATCAGGTGATTAATGAAGTAATAAATGCGTTCCTTTAATTTGTGGGGTCCATGTATATTTATAGATTATTAATTATGTTTGCCCATTCCATGGGCTGGGCCCTGGTTTGGGCCACAGGTGGGCCTAGGCCCTTACTCTCGACTATCGGGGGCTCATTGGATATCAAGGGGGGCTTGGGTTTCACTGAGTATCTTAAGGTGGTCGGAATAAACCGACTACTCCCTTTGGCGGCTTGTGCTGCCATTGCTCATATGCTGTCCTAGGCGGGTTATTCCTTTTAGCGTCTTATGTTACCGGTTCAGGCCGGTTAGGCTTAGGTCAGCCAGGCCGGTTACTTGAATGATTTTGCATGTAGGTATGGTGATCGTTTATTATTATTACTTGGTTAAATTGGCTTGGTGTTGTACACCAGTCCCCCAGCCTTTGCCAATATAGGTATGTCGGTCAAGGATGATATGTGTTGACATGACAGCGGGACCGGTTAGGTGTGGTACACCAGTCCCCCAGCCTTCAAGTGTGATGAACAGTGTTAAGGCTAAAGGCGGGAAAAGGTTGGTAGTAGGTGAAGAGATGTCAAAGGTCTAATCAAAGGGGGTTTTTGCGCCATCGTTTCTGATACCCATGGCCTTTGGTGTGCCTATGTCGATTGGTATTGGTCGTGATTTTTGGCGGGAAGAAGTTATGTCGTTTGAGATTAACCATTATAAATGTGGATTTTGTGATGGGTTTATGTTTATTGGTTCATTTGCAAGAATTTCATAATCAGAGACTTTGCGTGCGTTATACTTGTTTGACTAGTTCCTAGATCCTACCGTCATCTTTTCAGAAAAAGGTATGTCTATTAGTAGTGATAGTATGTCGTTATCTTCTTCTAGTAGTGAGAGTATGGAGTCCGGGAGGAGTGTAGGTACACAAGTTGAGGAGGAGAGTAGTAGCCCAGCGGTTGTGGTGGGCAAAATTCCGATGGAGACGGTGACTGAGGTGCGAGAAGACCCTCCTAAAGAAATGGCGGAAGGTAATTGGCCGGCCAAGGCCGGTTACGAATGAATAGCGACTGACGTTCGTACTCAGTCGTCTTTGTTTCGGTGGTCGCGTCTACTAAACTCTTGGTTGAACTGCACCCTTGTCATCGCGAAAGGTGTGAACCGGGGTATCGTTTCCTTGGAGCGGGTGAACGCCATTGACTGCGTATGTCACGGCCAAGAGGGGGAGACCAAGAAGTTCTTTTATATGTATATGTGTCATTTCTCTCAGCTGCATGTGAGATTGCCGTTGGATGACTTCACCATGGGAGTACTTCGTGAGCTCAACGTGGCACCAACGTAGTTGCATCCGAACAGTTGGGCCTACATGCAAGCTTTCCATGTCTTGTGCAAATCACTGTATCTACAGCCTTGTCATCGTGCATTTTTATATTTTTATGACACTAGGCCACGTCAGCCGACTACTTGGTTATCCTTGGTGAGCCATCCTAGTATTAGCAGATTGGACGCGTTCTCACAGTCCTTCAAGCACTTTAAGGTAGTGGTGAAGGAGGAGGGCAGGTGTAAGACCTGGGAAATTTAAATAATTAAATTAATAATTATTTAATAAATGTGGGTAGTAGAAGCCTTTATGGCATTTAATGCTAATTGTTGTGACGTGGAAAAGTACTAGCTCAAATGGTTGAGAGTACTTTGATTGTGTGAGAGGCCTTAGGTTCGAGTCCTATGTATGTTAATTGTGTGTTCTTTGAGTTATATTAATTTTAATATGTAGGATTACATTAGTGATAACATAATTATAGAATTTGAGGAATTCACACGAACATGACTTGGTTGAATTGGTTATGCTTTGATCTTGGAATTTCAGGGGTGTGTGTTCAAATCCTGTTTAAAACGAAATTAATCCCTTTATTTTTGCTAAATATCATTGTGGGTGGCATGTGAAAGGGCATTGAAAACCCTAGCAGCAAGGGCAGCCAAGAGGGGCTGAAAAGGCACTAAGTAATGGGCCTTGAGTAGCAATCAAACCATCCCTAAGTCTAATTTTCGTTTTCTTTTTATTAGTCACAATTAGGGAACATATAAAAGGTAAAAATAAAGCAATTGGAGGGTTTTGGAGATTGAAAATTTTAAGAGAGGGAAGGAGCACGAGCTTGGGGGAAAAAGGTGAGTTGAGAATTGTGAGTAAAATTCCAATTTTAATTTGGGAGAAAAAGAAGAGGTTTTGGGTACCACAAAGCCAACGCTGAGCAACCATTAGAAGCAAAGATTTCCAGGTTAGGGGAGCTCCTTTCCATTTGTTTATATGTTTGTGTAGAAATTTGGTGTATTCTGTGATGTGTACTGATTTGTGTAAATGTGCCATGTGAAATTGTTGATCATTGTGCTGTAAGTTGGGGTATTGGATGGTGTTGGTGTAATGTAATTAATCCCTTATGAGAGTGTATGTAAATGTTGGGGTTGTGTAATACTGATCATGTATTTGGTTCATTTTCTCTTGATTGGGGATCAAATTGTTGTATAATTCGTGATTTTGACCTTGTAAACTGTGATGAATTACTTAGCATGATGGAGTGTAAATTTTGGCAATTGGTTTGGTTCTCTGCGTGTGCGACAACGAATAGGTTCTATATTCTCGCCCGAGCTAACTAGGCTCGCCTAGGCGAGAATAGTAGAGAAGAGATTTTGGGTTGCGTCTACACATCTCGCCTAGGCGAGGATTCGTGAAAACGTGAAGTTGTGCTCAAGGGTCTCGCTCAGACGAGGAGCCCAGGTTTTGAGCGATAGAGTACCTCGCTCAGGCTAGAGGTACTCGCCCAAGCGAGAACTCGGGTTTGATGCTTGTGTGTTCTGGTGTTTCGCCGCCTAGGCGAGAGTTGTTGTGTTGAGTGAAGTGGGATCTCGCCCAGGCGAGATAAGCGAGCCTTCGCACGAGAAACCTGTTTGCACGCTAGCTCAGGCGAGGAATCTTAGCTTGAGCGAGACAGGCCTGGTCGCTTAAGCTAAGACTTCTAGCCCAAGCGAGTTTAGTGCAGTCTATGTGTATTGTTGGCATACTTTGATGAAACATGGATCAGGAGATGCTGTGCCATGAGCGGGTAGGTTCATGGATGGTGGATAACATGTGATGGTATGAGCGAGGAGGTT
>Ga0214544_1007963_pt1 | contig 18116 bp, 10 predicted proteins | sample CNSS3metaG_FD_160074 | JGI IMG/M metagenome (GOLD analysis project Ga0214544, IMG submission 160074) | Root nodule microbial communities from cowpea collected in UCLA plant growth center, Los Angeles, California, USA - CNSS3 | ecosystem: Host-associated > Plants > Roots > Nodule | place: USA... | reverse complement strand
TTGAAAAATATTTTCCAGAGGATCTTAGAAGGAGGAAAGAAGTTGAATTCCTTAATCTTCGTCAAGGAATCATGTCTGTAGGAGAATATGCAGCAAAGTTTGACGAGTTGTCAAAGTTTTGTCCTTATTTTCATGATAGAGTTGATGAACGTTCTCGTTGTTCCAAGTTTGAAAGTGGACTGAGACCTGATATTAAACAAACAGTTGGTTATTTAGAGATTTCTTCCTTTCCTACTCTTGTAAACCGTTGTAGGATTTATGAGGATGATACTAAGGCAAGGCAAACTCAGTGGAGGCAAGGAGGGCCTTTGAGGCATAAAAGAAATGATTTAAATAATAAGAAACCCTACCAACGTCCATCTCATGCTTCGTGGAACTCTTCAGGACAAAAACATTCCTATCCTACCAATAATTCAGGCATAACCAACCTTATCAAATGTTTCCACTGTGGAGGACCTCATCTGTCAAGAAACTGCACCACGAGGACTATAACTTGCTTCAATTGTGGGAAGTTGGGTCATTATCGTAATGAATGCAAAGAGTTAATTAAGGAGCAAGGAAGTGGGGGAAGCAACAACATAGGAAAGAATCAACTTGGAAGACCAAAGACAACCGGAAGAGTCTTCACAATGAATGGTACTGAAGCTGTTCAATCTGAAGATCTAATCCAAGGTAAATGCATCATAAATGGTCACCTCGTTAATGTACTATATGATTCAGGTGCTACTCATTCTTTCATATCACATGAATGTGTCAAACATTTAAAGTTACCTGTCTCTTTATTGCCATATGATTTAACTGTGTCTACTCCTACCAATGTTCCAGTCACCACTTCACTTGCATGCACAAATTGTCATATTTGTATAGGCAGTAGAAATTTTTCTGTAAATCTTATATGTCTACCCCTGTCTCATTTGGATATTGTTCTTGGAATGGACTGGTTATCTTCCAACCATGTTCTCCTAAACTGTCACGATAAGACTTTAATTTTTGAATCACACATAGGTAAAACTTTTGACTCAAAAGAATTAAAACAGAGTACTACCAACCACAATGAAATCCCAAAAGGATCTCAAGTATACATGATCTTAACTTCTTCAAAAGTCAAGGAAATTCTAGACATTAATAAGTTTCCTGTTGTTTGTGAGTATCTTGATGTTTTCCCTAAGGATGTTCATGGGTTACCCCCACAAAGAGAAATAGAATTCACTATAGACTTAGTACCAGGATCAAGACCTATGTCTGTAGCCCCTTATAGGATGTCACCTCTAGAGTTAGTAGAGTTGAAAAAACAAATAGAAGAATTGTTTGATAAACAATTCATCAGACCTAGTGTCTCTCCTTGGGGTGTGCCAATATTGTTAGTCAAGAAAAAGGATGACACTATGAGGTTGTGTGTGGATTATTGTTAGCTTAACAAAATCACCATTAAGAACAAATACCCTCTACCAAGGATTGATGATTTGATGAATCAATTGAGAGGAGCTGTGGTATATTCCAAAATTGACTTAAAATATGGCTATCATCAGATTCGAGTCAAGGCGGAAGATATTCGAAAGACAACATTTAGAACAAGAAACGTTATCCAAGTGGAAGAATGTTATATTTTATATAATTTTATTATATAAAATTATTATTCTCTATGTTGTTATTATTATGGATTAGCATTAATCAATAAATTAAGTTATTGTTAATGTTAATTATATTGCACATAATTAATTATTGTATGAGTAATATATATAATTTTGGGTTTTTTGATAAACGATCCGTGATGGGTTGGATTATTTAGTAAACGGTCTGTGATGGGCTTGAATAATCAGATACATTTTGAGAGGTCCTTGGTCTCTGCTGAGAGGTTATAAAGTTGATACCTATTAGTCAGTTTTAAAAATAGTAACAAGGTAAAACACTCTTACATTTTTAGAATACCTATCAAAAAGAGAACAATACCATCTCATACTACGTGCTTCCATGGATCCTCCATTAATTCCAGGCACACCATCTTTTCACTCGTCCTTGAATATATTTTGAATATATTGTATTATTGTATTTTATATAAATTTTATTCCTATCATTTGAAACCTATCTACACCTAGAAATAAGTGTCTTCTTCTCCTCCAAAGATACACAATTTCACACATATTCTTTCATTCACATATGTTCTCTCATTCTCATTTTCTTTATTTTCTCTTTTCTCTTAGATTATGTATTATTTACTCTTTTAGAGTTTCTTGCTAGTTATGAGATCTTTAAAAATGTCTAAGAAGTTCTTGTTGTATACAAAAAGCCCACTCATTCACAACTACAAAAGTGCAATTCTACAAGGACAAAAATCGAGCACTAAATAAGGTAAATCGGTCGCTAATACAATTTGTGACGGAATTAGCAACCAAAATTGCAAAATGACTGGTGATCAATTTTTCATTTGATCACTAATGAGTGACCAAAATTTTGATTATTAATTGGTCGCTAAAAAGGTTGGTCGCTTTAGGAATATGGGACCAATTTAACGATCGATAAAAGACACAAATGTTGGTTGCTAATTTGGTAGTAAAATTTAATAAATTTTGTGATCAATTATTTTGGACGCTAATGGATGAATGTGTTTTGTAGAATGGAATATTTTTTGGTTACTAAATTGGTCGCGAAATTTCTATGAATGAGTTATTGATATATTTTAGTTGTTAAATTTCAAACTCGTGTACACAAATAACGATGAAAAAACTGATCCCTAATTGTTGCAACAATAACCATTGTTTTTGTCATATTTTCCATTTTTTTTCCTACATATAAACAATGTGTTGACTAACTTGTGAATGCTAAAAATTTAGTCATGCTAAAGTGTAATAAACTACATTGCATAATATAGTAAAAAGTAATGCATACATTAAAAGTATTAAATAACATGATCTCAAATAACAAAACAAAAATAGTTTTAAACAAGTGTGAAATATTAAAAATCACTATATAAATAAACACAAAAAACTAATGGTCTCCTAGTCTATCATCATTGATATGATCTAATATATCATCTCTGTTAATAGTACGATCACTAGGACTTGGCATGAGATTCTTGATATTCATATGCTGCAAAACTAGTTCATTTGCTCCTCATATTGGTATATGCACTTAGTTTGTTGCTCATGGTTTTTCATCAAGTGCTCCATTTTTTCTTGTAAAGTCCTCTCCCTAACATTATGTTTAACATTCAACTTCTCAATAGTCTCATGCATTTCATCCTTTTGATGTGTCACTAAAGCTTGGTTGGTAAAAGAGCGAGCACATGAAGGATTAACAAACTTTTTACTTAGTGTACCAAGTCCATACACATTCCTTTTCTTACTTTCTCCTCCAACAATATTAAAATATATTTCATTCTCATTAATGGAGACAATTGGAGATTTTGTGAAGAAGAGCCTTCAGGCATGTGATATAGTTGGGCTTCTTCCCTATATTTCTTATATTTCTTTTGAAAATGAAGTCAAATATAATTATTGTGAAGAAAACACGTAACAAAGACTAAATTATAACTTAAAAGTTAAACATATCACATAGTCACAAGTCTTGTCATTAACCCATTCTCTAATCTTTAGTTTCTTTGTTCTTTCCACAACTTCTCAAGCAGTTAATTCTCGTTCTAGCTCCTTAGACTACGTATATTCAACATCTTAAGTTTAAGGCATAAATATACATTTAGTCTCTATTTTTGTTGATTTTATTCAATTTGGTTCCTATTTTCGTTTTATGTTCAATTAGGTCCTCATTTTCGTCAAATTATGCTCAATTTGGTCCTTTTCATTGACGGTGTTTAAATAGTTAATGTTTTTGAACAATACATGCCATGTGTCAGCTCCTGTTTTTTTTTTTTTTTTTTTTTTTTATTTTTTTTTAATTTTTTTTTTTTTTTTTTTTTGTTTTTTTTTTTAATTTCTTTTAACTTTTTTTAATTTCAAGAAAAGTATCCACGTGTCAAGTCACAATTGTGCCACGTGTCAATGCTAGTGCCACGTGTCAGTTTGTAGTTATATTATTTATTTTTGTTCAATTTAGTCCCGATATTTGTTATTTTTGTTCAATTGAGTACTATATTCGTTATTTTTGTTTAATTTAATCCCAAATTTTGTTAAAATAGAACCATTTAATTTTTAAAATTGACATTATTATTAGATATTTTTTAAATTTAATTATAAATTATAATATTTAATTATTAATTGAATATAATTCTTAGATTCAATTTTTAAATAGAATATAATTATTTAAATATTATTAAAATATAATTATTAAAATTTTAAAAATATATATTAACATTTGTAAAATTCACATTTAAATTTAAAATATTTAATATTTTTATTGCATTTTAGATATTAAAATCTAAAATATTTTATATGTAAATGTTAATTTTACAAATATTAGTTTATTTTTCTAAAATATTTTGAATATTTAAAATATTTTTATATATCAATTTTAAAAATATTTTAGAATATAAATATTAGAAAAAAAAATTAATAATTATATTCTTATAATATTTTAAATAATTATATTCTATTTAGCAATTAAATATAAGAATTTATTCAATTTATCATTAAATTTAATAATTTATAATTGAATTTAAAAAATAATAAATTCAAAGGTGAATTTTATAAAAGATATTAATATAATTTGTATAAAAGATATTAAATTTAGTATTAATTTGAAAGGGATAAATATGATTTATTTTAACAATAATTGGGACTAAATTGAAGAAAAATAACGAATATAGGAACTAAGTTGAACAAAAAAAATAATACTACTACAAATTGACACGTGACACTAGCATTGACGCGTGGCACAATTGTGACTTGACACGTGGACCATTTTTTTGAAATTAAAAAAATTTAAAAAAATTTAAAAATTTTAAAAAAATTTTAAAAAAAAATTTTAAAAATTTTAAAAAAATCAAAAAAACCAGGAGCTGATACTTGGCATGTATTGTTCAAAAATGTTAACTATTTAAACACCGTTAGTGAAAAAGATCAAATTGACCACAATTTGATGAAAATGATGACCTAATTGAACAGAAAACGAAAATAGGGACCAAATTGAATAAAATCAACAAAAATAAGGACCAAATGTATATTTAAGCCTAAGTTTAATATATCATATTTAAATTAAGTATACAAAAATGTAATAAGAGAGAGAGTAAAGTTTCACGAGGAAGGAAAGTAAAATTGGTGACCACTTTTTTTTAATCTTCATAAAAAAAATCATTTTAATTTTCATAACCGAAGACCTTATATTACACTCATTTTAAAATGATATATTAAAACATTAAAGCAAAAGATAGCATAATATTCAATTATTAGTCTTTGTTTTGGTCCAAAAATGTCAAGTTTCTCTAGTTTCTTTTAGCCTCAATTTGGTATCGACTTTTAAAATATTGATGCAATGTGATCTTTTTCGTTAAATTTCTTCAAATGGATAAAGAATTTGTCATCAAAATTTGAAGTTTTTAATAAGAATAATTTGCTTTGTTGGTGTAATTAACATAATCCTAGTATCAATTTTAATGAAAAACCATTGGTCTGCTTCAAGAAATTTAACGAAAATGATAAAATTCCACTAATTTTTCAAAAATCAAGACCAAATTGAGACTAAAAAAACTGAAGGATCAATTTGACATTTTTAAACAAAAACAATGACTAAAGTAGTAATTAAACCAATTAATAATAACTAAAAAAATTTAGCCAATGGAATAAATTAATAATAACTAAAAAAATTTAGTCATTAAAATAAAATAAAATAAACTAAAAAATAATCTCTAGTCATATCTTTTCATATGCTACTAATACAAGTATATATCATGCAATTGCTATTAGATTTTAAAAAAATATCTCATTCAATTTTTATTAGATTTTAAAAAAATAAAACTGGTAAATATGTATTTATGATGAAAAATTTAGTTTGTAAATTGCTAATTATTTTTTATAATTTAAGGGAGCAATACCCATGATACTTAATGGAAAGAAGGGAAAATAATACAAGATGAGATATTAAATGATCATGAAAAAACAAACAAAAAAATTAATGATAATTTTTACATTAACACAAAAATAATATACAATTAAAAATTAAAAACACAATCATAAATATTTTCATTGACTAATACAATACTTAAATCGGTCGTAAGTTCAATAGCAAACATAAACTATTTACTTTAACCACCAAATTCAAATTGATCACTAATATAACATTTTTTTCAATCGGTAAATCGGTCGCTAAAAACATTATATTTAGTGAACCAAAATTTTCGGTTGCTAATTATAATTTTAAACATATTTAGTCACCAACAATTTTTCGTAATAAATTTGGTAGCATAAATAAACTTCCTTTTTTGGGACCAAATTTAAACAAGTCGCTAACTTAATATATTTTTTTTCAATTGCTAATTCAGTTGCTAAGTACATTACTTCCAATTTTATAAAAATATCCACTGATTTAGCAAGTAAACTTTGGTACGGATATTTTTGATCGTGATTTCAATCGCTAACCAAGTAATTTTCACTAAAAAATAATTTGTCACTATTTTGGATTACATATTTGCAACAAATTTCATTTGGTGGCTATTTCACACTTGTTTATTTCTTGTAGTGATTCTAGAATTGAAATTGAAATAGATGAGATACCCAATTCACATGATTTTTTGAGAAAAGTGAAAGGATTTTTTGTAATACTAGTAATGTGTGAAAGAAATCTTAATTTCAAGTTTCCACAATCATACATGATTAGATGATGGTGGCTCTAATACCACTTGAAGGAATTTTCTAACTGATATTAATTGTGCATAACAACATACTTTTACCCATATAAGTATAAAATTCATAGTACAATCATATGTTAATTCTTAATGTTCTCATACCTTGATTCATGATGAAAATAAAATGCAAAAGCGTATCTGATGTGGATGATGACATTAACAAGGAGTATGTAATCTTTCAAATGTAGAAGGTTTAAGGTATTGTTTTTGTTTTCTCTCTTAATGGGGATAAAAAAAATACATCAAGTAGAGTACATAATATTATCTTCTCTACAAATAGGAAACATAACCCATTTTGTAATTTCCATAAGTTATATTCTAGATTTTAATAATTCCTATTGGTCCCCTCATCAAATCAGAATACTACTTTATGGTATCTACACAATAACCTTTCATGACAATTATGTCATTATTCTTAAATTTAATATTAACAAACCACTTTATAATTTTAACTATAAACAGATAATTATCCAAACATATTTAAATTTTATATATGTGATCCAAAACATTCTAACAAGAATGCAACATGCAACGAGAAAGTTGGTGGATTCAACTATGATTTTCACAGGAAAGAAAGAAGGAGAAGATAAAAAAAAGAAAATTCCACTTTTATTGTGTATGTGTGTGTTTTTAAGGGTCTAAATGGACATATTTAATTTGAATTGAAAAGAAAAAGAAGGGAAAAATATATAGAAGAAAAAAGAAGAAAGACCCAACATTTAGTTATGACGGGCTTAAAAAAATGTGAATTCATAATTTTTAAAAGAAAATGTAAGAGAACATAATGAGATAAATTTAAATTGTTATTATTCATAGTAAATAATAATAAAATAGAAAAAAAGCTAAATGTTCACTACTTTATTAATTAGGTTTTTTTGAGCTTATTTAATAGTTGTTTGGTATTTAGTAATGGTTACATATATTTATTATAGGAAAATTAGTGTTTATATACAAATAAGTAACTCTCTTGAAGGTTAATGTTAATTTTTTTCTTTAGTAAATGCGGATGATATATTTAATTATCTCAATCACTAACATAACTAAACACATTAATTCTATTACCCCAATCATTAGCATAACTCAAACAAAATTAACATAACTAAATTTGTTATACTAAGGCCATAATGTTTTTTTTTACTATACTACAAACAAAATACAAAAATACTTATTATATAGAATTGATTATTTCGTTTTATTTTATTTAAATGGTACCCTTTCTTCTACAAAAATTTCTCTCTAGGGAACCCAGGCAAAGGAAGAAAAATATTCATTCGATTCTAATTTTTAAATTTTCACAAAAAAAAAAAATCTAAATTATTTTTTGTTTCCTTAATGGTTTAACTTCTTTTGTCTAATTTATTTTAACCAATGATAGAATAATTAAAATATTGTCATGTATTATTCGTGGTTCTTCCATTCTTATTGTACAAAACTTACATAACAACAAATTAAAATGATTTCATTATTATTGAATTATAATGTAACGATACTTCACCTTGGGTCACATATCCATGTCTGATACTTTAGGATATTTTATTGATACTTATTAATAAAGTATCAAATTTATTAGTTGTAGTACACTACAAAAATATATTTGAATAATGACCAATTTTAGTAACATCAAATAATTAGTCATTGTATAGTGACCAATTTAAAAACTAAAAGTTATTGACAACTAAAATAGTTCCAAAAAAATATAACTGGTCTCTAAATTGATAATTAAAATAATTTTTATTATGAATTAGTTTCTAAATTGGTCACTAACATTAAATACGAAAGTTTTGACTACCAAACTAAATGGTTTCATAATTGCTCACTAAACATTACCTACCAAGATTTTCACTACCAAAATAATTGTTCTCCAATTAGAAAATTGGTCTCTAATTAAGAAATTTGTCTCTGACATATTTTTTGTTACTTGATCATTATTTAAGAATTTTCTTGTAGTAGTACTTTTATGATGATAATATTTTATATTTTTATGGTGACAACTTTAGTAATATAATTTTTAATTTGGATTAATAATAATCATATATTTATTATGTTTTTAAGAATTATTGTACATTTTTCAATATTCATATATTACGTATTTATCACGTATCATATCCTATTATTTTTAAAATTAATATATTAACATATCAAATACACACCATATTTGATACACGTATCGTATTTGTACATCATAATTAATGAAATATCACTATTGTGTTGTCTTTTCATTATAATTTAAGAATTTTGTTAGAAATCTTATATCGATAATTAGATATACCACTAAATTATTTTAATATATAAATGTATACAAAATTTAATTTATTAAATACATTTTTTAAAATTGAATTAAATGTAAAGTTCGCATTCATAATATATTACTAAAACTTATCAATGATTTATCCTAAAGATTGACTGAATTTATCAATCCTTTTATCCTATTTTTTACGTGTGTATTAGAAATTACACATTAATTATAAATATTACCAAATTATAACATAATATATCAGTATAAATCTCACTATACTGAATTAATTTTATGAAGTTAGGTTGTGCACTCTTATAATATACCTCTTATTTTTGTCATTACAATTTGGAAATGTGGTTTAACGTTCACTTATGTCACCTTTAAGAATAAGTGTACAAACTTATTGTATATGATACTTTTTAATTGAATAAAAACACAGTTTTCTTTAACTTGGTTAATGGATCTCCCGTTTATATTTTGTGACATTAAGTTTTTATCTTAACCCGACATTCCTCAACTGTCTTTAAAGCTGAAAAGAACCAAAGCTCATTGTTTTGATTGCCAATAACAAATAAAAAGGAATTAGTCACGTTTTTATATTAGTTTTTAAACAATGATTTTGAAGGTTTGGGTTGGGAAATAGGGACAAGGAGTGGCTTATGTTTTGAAACTCATTCAATCATTTGTTGTTTTTTTTGTTTTTTTGTTTTATGTGAATGAGATAACAAAGGAACCCAAATGAGTGGAGAATGTTCCACGTGGTAAGCAAAGAAGTGACATGGAGAGAGGAGTGAGTGGATCACCCGAAACGAAGGAACCGTTCCATCCAAAGTGGTTTTGCTGACACAACCTTCTATAGCCAATCTAACATCATGTTACAGGATGGTCCCTTCCTAGGATATGAGTGGTCAAACATTTGCATATAGTTTGTTGGGGTTGTGAGGGGTTTAAGAACAAACACCAGTTTGGGTGGTTTTCAGGAGGTTTTGCTTCTTCAGACAATATCCCAACACTATTATTTATTGCCTTTCATCAAAACTTCTTTACACACATTCATCTTTTGCTGCAAAGCTTTTTTCATTCATGGGTATTTTACTGTTTTTCATCACTTCTTCAATACACTCACTTTCATCATTTTTTCTTCCTTAGTATTGGAATTTGCATTGCTCATCTTCCTTCTACAATTCTTTTTTTTTCTGGGTCCTTTCTTGTTTGATTCATTTCATTGATGTATATATTCCTAGCTTTTCTGCTTTTTCTATCTATATTTTTCTTTTAATAGTATAATTTATCTCTCTCTCTCTCTCTCTCTTTCTCTCCCAACATGCAAAGTGCAATAAATTTGTAAAACCTGACGCATGTTGTCTCCTTAAAAGATCTATTTCATCAATGTGTTTTGTTCGCTGGTTGTTTGTGTTATTCTTAAAAAAATTTCAATAAGAATATGTTTTGGATGATTATAATCCTCGTGCTGCAATTGGCTTTTGCTTTTCTGTGTTTGAAAATTAATTGAAAACATCTTCGTTCTTTTAGTTTTTGTATTTCTTTCTCTTTTTTTGAAGGGTATTTTATATTTTATCTCCTTGATTTTCAAACTAGGAAAAAAAAGTTATTTCAACATGGGTTGAAGGGGGTGTAATTCTAATGTCCATTTAAGTGCAGGTGTTTCAATACCTTCCTTTTCTTGTTGATATATTTCATTATGATAAAAGCTTGTTTTCATTCGGAGTTTCAAGAATCTACTAACTTCTAACGTCATTATCATATAATCCAATCCCAAAAAAGTTATTTTTATGCATGTCATCATGTCCTATTGTTATTCCTTTAATTTGGGCATTGATATTTAAAGCTTCTTTCTTTTTTTTATTGCCTATTTTTATCTCAGTGTCATCTATCCTTGTTACTTTGTAAATTGTTTCAGATTTTACGAATTGTAGAAAATCTCTTGCTTGTTAGCTTTCTTAATGAAGAGGCACAATAAGAAAAATGTTACTTTGCTTGCCTTTGCATGGACTAGTTTCTAACTAAATGAATTAATGAATTAAAACCCTTTAACATTTTGCACATGCAACTAGGTATAACGAAGACTCGTCAAACTACTGACTGAAATTTGATTATGCTGACAGGTTCATTTCTTGGTGTTTGCAAAACCAAAGGAAGTCAATTACATTTTATCTTATGACTTTTCCTCATAGGAATGATTATCTAAAATGATGTTGCAGAAGAAGGTGAACTATGGTTTTAATGGCTATAAAGGGCCTGCCATTCCCAAAGCTTCAAGATCAATTAGGGTAAGAAAATGAACTTTTTTCTCCCTTTTTTTCTCATGCTTCTTGTTAGTTCTGTTTCAAAATCTTGATAATTCTAGTACATGGTTCAGGGGAGGGGCACAATCAAGAAGAAACCTGAAAATAACCAAATACAAGCTTTTGAAATATTGGCTAATGTAGCTGGCAACTTTTTGCAAGAGAGTGAGAATTCTGGTCTTGACAATGTAGCTTCTGCAAAAGATCCTCACACTTTCTCTAGTGCTGACATGAAGGATAAGCTAGAGGATGAAGGTGGATCATTTAAGAAGGACCTATGTGAGCATGGAAATTGCAGTGAAATTGTCTCAGCCTGTGTTCCTAACAGGCAAGGGAAACATGAGAACCTTAGGTACATTTGAAAAGTTGTTTCTCTTGATAATTAAAAGTTTAAATTCACTAACAATTGATCAACCAAATGTCTATTACATAGTGCAGTAAAGCTTTTGTTGTTTATGATCAATTTAATCACTTTGAAAACTTGTCATGACTCATCAGTATTATGTTCTATGAAAACTCTTATCAGAGTTGTGGACAATGCATCTTTTCCTGGGAACCATCTTGAAGGCCAAGGCCAAAATATCCTTGAAAGGGAAGATGAAAGGGTAAAAAGAAGAAGAGTAAATGAGAAAAACACTCACATTAAAGGCTGCTTTGAGGGGCTAATGGAACCAAGTTGCAAAGTATCTAAAGATTGCAGTTCAGAAAACAATGTAGCAAAGTCGTCATTGGAAGGCCATAGGCATCTTGATTCCTTCCCCAGCACTTCCAGTGGCAGGAAATTAGGTAGAGATGATGATGAAAACTTAGTTAACAGCACTCAACTAAACTCCAGGGATAAGATATCTAGCACACCACCAGATATGCAAAAATTGAAGTATGCAAGTTCTCTTATGAGTGGTATGTGTTGGAATTCGTACCAAGTTTCACATCACTTTATAGTCTTCCCAAGTGTGAAACAAGAAATCTATATTGATGCATATATTCATGACTGTTGAATAAATATTAATAATCAGTAAATTGTGTTGACATAGATGAGAACAATAGTAGGGACAATTCTGAGCTTGAAAATTTACAAAGGATGTATCCATTTAAGAAAAGGAAGTTTTTCAACCAGACCTCATCATCCACTTCTGATAGGGGGTCTCAGTGCCAAGGCACGTTTGATTCTTCTGATACCACAAGGGTCAATGACACAAATCATGGTACAGGTGCTACAGTGTTTGGTTTTCTACCTTTCATTTTTCGTTGTAATGTATGTTTCCTTTTAGGCTTTCACTCAACTTTGGTTAAATGGTCAAAATTAATAACATGCAGCAATTGAAGAATCATCCTCTAGAGTTGGTCAACAAGTGCATTCTGGGTCCAAGGGTTGTAACGGTAAGAAAATCAATGTTACCAATTAACAACATCTGATCCTAATTTAGTCTAACTTGTTATACAAGGTTTTAACGATTTTTATTTTTATTTTCCAGTGAAGCTCAGTATAAAATCCTTTAAAGTCCCAGAACTTTTCATTAACATACCTGAAACTGCAACTATCGGTTCGTTGAAAGTAAGCAATTGAGTTTTTTGTTTCCAAGTAACACACATTACTGACAAGGTTTATATATTCCATTTTATGTGTATTTCTATCATTTGTGACTAAAGCAATGAAGTACAAAACAAACTGAGAAACATGAACAAATTTACTTCATATCTGAACCTTAAACCTAACACCAAACCACCTTTATAGTATGTTCTCATGCCTACCAAATGAAAATAGATTTCAAGTGTAGAAAGTAAGTATAATAACTATAGTAAGTGACCCATTATACCTTTTTTCATGCTCACTTTGTCTACCTTTATGATTATTATTAATTCTTCTTCTTCTTGTTATTGTATTATTTTGTAGAGGACAGTAATGGAGGCTGTGACAACTATACTTGGAAATGAACTACATGTCGGAATTCTTCTTCAGGGAAAGAAAATCCGAGATGATAGCAAAACTCTAATCCAAACAGGAATATCTCAAGACGACAAACGTCATAGATTAGCATTCATGTTGGAGCCAAGACATACTTCAAACTCTCCATCTTCATGCAATGATAACCCTTGTTTTCTAACCACTGGTTCGCAGCAAAAATTATCCAAGTAACCTTTAACCAGCCATTTCTGTTTACCGTATTCAATTATTCTTTTATGTGATATTCATCTATCTTTCTTAGTCCTTTCATCCACGGAATTACTTTTGATGATCCTATTACCAGTTACTAATTTGACAATATTCTATAAACAGGCAATCCACATCTTTAATGTTACAACAAGGAACATACAATGTATCCCAAGAACGTTCCATGATCAAAATCGAAAGTTGTGTGGAGGGTGATCTTAATGTTGTCTCCTCTCCAACAGATACTTATGCTAACAATAACATGTCAAAATGTCGCACCCTGGTGGCAGTTCCGGCCATTAACATGGAGGCATTAGCTGTGGTTCCATTCCGACGCAAATCTGGGAACCCTGACTTTGCACAACGCCGAATTAGAAGGCCATTCTCGGTTCTAGAAGTAGAAGCATTGGTTCAGGCTGTTGAAAAACTTGGAACTGGAAGGTTTGTTGATGAAGTTTTAGTCTTTTATGTTTTTGGTTAATGTGTAGCTATATCCTCTTTGTACTATTAATTGCTTGTGTGTTGTAGGTGGCGTGATGTTAAACAACGAGCTTTTGACCATGCAAAACATCGAACTTACGTTGATTTGAAGGTCAGCAATTCATGTGACGCTTTATGCATTGTTTGGGTGAAACATGCAATATTTTTGTGTTGTGGTAACACTTTAGTGACTATGAGAATGTTGTAGGATAAGTGGAAGACATTAGTGCACACTGCTAGAATCTCACCTCAACAGAGAAGGGGAGAACCTGTTCCTCAAGAGCTTTTGGATAGGGTTTTAGCTGCTCATGCTTATTGGTCTCAACAACAATGTAAGCATCAACTCAAACCATTATGAGAGATTTCAAATATTGAAGGATGCAGAAGAACAAGTATATTGATTGCTGCAGAAGTACATCTTCCAGGGTGAAGTAGTGTAGTTATTATAAAAAGTTGACAGTATGAACGTATAAGTTTCCAAAATATACTGATATACATGTGATTCCGCAATTTAACCCTCATAAGCCTTATAATAGTTTGGTTATTTATACATGATTGTTTGGCCCAAAGGGAACACTCATATAATCTCTTGTGGGTAGTTTGTTGGTATGCTATGAAATGCAAACCAGAACAATGAATTAATGTATAGATTTTAAAGCTCTTAGAAATTTTGCAATTTTGCTAATGCTACCTCATTATGTCCACCGTTGCATTATCATATACAAAATGAACATTTCCTCATGAAGCTTTCTCAAGTACAAATAGTTACATGACAGTTTCCTTTACCATGATACAATTCAGTTGCAGTAACATTAAGGGTAATTAGTTGTATCAATCACAAAATTTAATAACAAAATTATTAAAATGAAAAATCAAACTTTTGAAATGTAAAAAATAAATCTTTTTTATAAGACATTAAATATTCATTCTTGGTTGAAGTTAATATGTTTTAAATTCTAATGCATGTTCCTTGCACATGTCAAACCATTCTTTTGTATGTGTGGTGGTCCCATGATATATACCCATCAAATCCCAAAAATTAAGACCATGAATAACGAATACTCTAGAATTTATGGAGTCACACTAACATCATAAAATTTATTTTTATTTAAGGATAATAATTTGATCATGTTTCCATTTTCATCTCTTGTTACTTTTACTTTGTCATGGATATTCTTCAATCTAGTGGTAAGAAAAAAGAGTTAATTGTGTCTTGCTCGCAAGAATACGATAATTGATTTTCTGAGTTTTTGTTCATGATAAGAACTAAACATGAAAATAAATCATTTTTATTACTTGAAAGTGTTGCCTAGTAAGTAAACAAATTCATGGGATTTGTCCACACATTGTAAAAGAAGTTCAAAAATTAAAAGACATTTCTCTCTTCGAGGAATCTGTATATGTAACTTTTAAAATAAACCCTAGCATTAATTAATAATTAGTGGGGCACAAAAATCATAAGATGCAACATATTATATTGAATAAAAAAATTAAACTAGCAAGTTCTAACGTGATAATGTCAGAGGCTGATTCTATCTTTAATTAGGTCATCCTTGTTGCCATGCTTTCTATTAATTAAGATATTTACTCTTTATGCAAAAGTTCACTTTCCATTAAGTATAATATATATATATATATATATATATATATATATATATATATATATATATATATTCTTTAAAAAAAAAATTTCTTTATATAAAATAAAAAATATATATATATATATATATATATATATATATATATATATATATATATATATGAACTTCATTCGAATTAAAAAAAATTATATAAACTTGGTCTACCTTGTTGGATCGAAAACACGCTAATTAAGGTAGTATTGTCAGACAATTATGTTTAAATTAGAAGATAAGATTGTTAGTAAAAATAAATTTTAAAATATACATTTAAGATTTAAATATGAGACTATTGGTTGTATTAGAATAATTTAGACTAAAATTATTATTTTTCTTTCAAAAGTTAATATTCTTTTTATATTATTTAAAAATAAAAGTTAGATAACTGACTGTTACCATGTGAAATAAAAGTTTGTAGTAAAATGTGTAATGTCTTCTACATGGATATTTATATTTGTGTGATTTATTTTCTATAAAAAATTGTTATTTTTTTCTAATTAATAGTAAATTATCAAACTAAAGAAATCACAATTATATTGACACTCAAATTGAAGAATTTACTAAATTATAATTATCTAAATGTCGGCTTCAAGTTGTTAAATCTAAGTAATTATACTTGGATTTAATTAGTGAAATATTTCACTAATTAGTAGTACTATCTGGATAAGAACAAAAAATATTAGTTAAATTCAAGTAGTACTACTAATGAATTTACATGATATAATTAGTTAAATTATAATAAAATATATTAATCTTTAAATAATTAGTGACTAATTTAGTGATTAATTATAATTTTTTATTTATAGTAGTAATTATTTTAGTAATTAATAATTTTTATTTTATAAATTAGTATTTAAATTATTTATTATAGTGACTAACAATTTTTAGTCACTAAAATTATTACTAATTATACGTTATCTTGTAGTGGGTAAAAAGAAATGGATAAGAACAAATATTTTTGATTTCCTACTCTCTTTTTTCTCCTTTCCTTATCTCTTTTTTTCTTTTTTAAGTTTCTTCCCCCACTTTTTTTTTTTGGAGTATTTTTTTATTATTTTATGAAAAAAGACAAGTTAAAAAGTTATTAGTATAGGTAATTTTTAATTAATTAAAATTTTATTTTGAATAAGCGTTTTCATTTAATTTAAAGTATTTTTTTATCTTTGCTTTTTTTATTCTCTATATGAATATCTCAAAGTTAATTTAGTTAATTGAGAGAGTCATTCTCTCAACGGTTGATTAAGTTTTAAAGAGATTTGGGTTGTTCTCAATTTATTTTTTGTTATTGCTTGGAAAATAAAAGAAAACTATTTTAAATTATGAATAAATTTTATTTTATTTATTGAAAAATAATTAAATATTATTGATATTGAAATTGCTGAGATCATAAATTAGTAAATTTGGACTAGTGAAGTTATTGTTATTATTGTATAGGAATGTGATTTTTTTTTTAAATGGTTAAATTGAGGAAAAATGATTGTAGTAGACAAATTATACATTCAAGTGGTGTAATCATTTAGTTAAAACCTATTAGAATTGATAAAATGATTAAAAGAAGTTTGGAAATTGCTTGATGAATCTTTTAGTTTTGTGTATACTTAAATGTTAAGTTGTTGATTAAGCGGTATAGATATAGAGTGTTATTATTGCTCAAGCACCCACTCTCCTTGGTTACTCAAGTCACAACTCTCTTCTAAATGCATACTGCTCAAGCAACAAAGTTGTAGTTTGAATGGGGTAGAGACCATAAATTTTGCTCTATTTCAATAATGAGTGTTACTCAAGTGATAATTTCTTCTTCTTTTTGAGTTTGGGTATCATTGAACTCATTTGATTTAACTATTTTTAATTTACTAAACGTGTCAATCTCACACAATTTATCTTTCAATAGTTTTAGGAATGTTAAAGGGAATCCATCTATCAATGATTAGTGGATTAAATGAGTTTACTCAGTTTAATAATGAATATTTTTTTAGAAAACTTTTTTTTTACAAAAATTCTAACAAAATTAGATAATAATTTATCACTAATTTTTAATTTTTTAAATGCTCATAAAATATAATTATTAAACAAAATATTAGTATCAAGTCTTTATCATCAAAATTAAAAAATAATAGAAAAAATAATTTTATAATATTAGAATTCTTTGTCAATCAACATTAAACAAAAATTAGAATATCGACCGTATAAACTTATATACAAACTATTTTTAAATAATCATGAAAGATAACACATCAAAATTAATTTATCCAGATTAATAGAAAATTAATGTATATTTTTATTTTTTTCAACACGGCTCAAATCCATGAAGAGGATCAACCCACAAATTTTGATATACTTTAATAGCTCTGAAAAAGTTTTCGATTCACAACAAAAAACAATTATTTACTTTTATTGAAGTTTCGCTATCAAAACGACTTCACATTTCTTAAGAAAAAAATATTGAGAGTTGTTTATAGTTTTTTTTTTTTTTTTTTTTTTTTTTAATAATAAAATTTAAAATTTAATTTAA
>Ga0214544_1007958_pt1 | contig 18122 bp, 20 predicted proteins | sample CNSS3metaG_FD_160074 | JGI IMG/M metagenome (GOLD analysis project Ga0214544, IMG submission 160074) | Root nodule microbial communities from cowpea collected in UCLA plant growth center, Los Angeles, California, USA - CNSS3 | ecosystem: Host-associated > Plants > Roots > Nodule | place: USA... | reverse complement strand
CAAAATAACAAAACATATAAATTCATCTAACCTCAGAATCCAGTTAAGAAATTATAGTGGAATCAACCCTAAAAGCTTAGCCCTCCATGGCTTTGATGGAATACATGATGATATGAAGGAAAGAAAAATAAAAGAAAGAATGAGAGATGTGATGGAGACGGTATCTGCCAAAACCAGAGAGTTCTAAGTGTCTAAGCTGTAAGTTGAAAGTTGTAAGTTCCCCCCGCTTCTGCTCCCTTAAGTCTCTTTATATAGGCTTCCACTGGACTTTGGGCTTTATCTGTCAGTTGCTAAAATCTTTTATTTTTATTTAATTAATTAGCAACTTAATTCCTGTCCAATTTCCAATTCTGCCCCTCTTATTTAACCATATTTGCAGTTTTGACCAGAGTTGACTGCTGACTTTGACCAGTTGACCAGAGTTGACCAGTTGACCAGTTTGACTGTCCTATCAGATGTTGACACGTGGCAGTGCAGATTCTCTCTCCAGAATTAGGGTTTCTCTCACACTTTGGCTGCCAAGGTTGATGAAGGATTGACCCCAACCAAGGATGAAGGCACATGCTTAAGAAGACTAAGCATGTTTAGAAAGGAAGTTCACTAATCCTTCACCCCTTTTATTTGTGTTTGTTATTTTTGATTCCCTAAGTTGACTTAGTTGAATCAACTTTAGTTGACTTGTTGACCTTTGACTAGGTTTGATTTGTTGACTATAGTTGACTTGACTTAAGCCAACATGTTAATCTATGTTTATTTGCTTTGTAGGTTAATTAGGAGTAAGAAAGCAATGCTAGGTGGCTCATGGTGATTGGGGAGCATAAATGATGTGGAGGAGAGAGTAAAGCAAAGGCATCAAGCATAAAGTAAAAGGCATGAAGCAAGTGTACCTATGTACCTTTGGTCTCCTTTGTTTTTAGCACACTTTGACCACTTTTGGAGACATATGAGACACATTCTTTGTCTCCTTTTGTGCTAGAACGAAATTAGCCTTGCACACACCATACTTAGCTCTTTTGTCTCTCATTTTTGTAACCTTATTTGACCTACTTTCTAGAAGCTAGGGTTAGGTTTTTGTAGAGACATCCTTAGGTATCTTTTATTTGCTTAGAGGCCCCTAAACTCTTCTATATAAGGGGTGCTCCTAGACATGTAAAAGGGATGAACATTTTGAAGGAAAAACACTCTTGTGTCTCAACCATTTGTGACAGTTTCCTCCCTAGGGAGTGAATGCTTTTAAGCCTTATCTTGCATAGCAAGTGGCGGCACACATCCACTCATCTTCAAGGTTGCCGTGGCTTCTAGCCTAGCCTTGTAGGGGCGTGCTTCTCACATTTTTACCATTTCTTTCCTTTCCATTTTATGTTTTCTTCTTCCTTTAATTGTTCTTGGTTTTTTTATGGTTTATGTGCTTTCCATTTCCTTTTCATTTTTGAATCAATCCATCATCTTCTTCTCTTGAGCTTTGTGAAAGGAACCTTCACATCTAGATAGCTTGCTATCTTAATGTCCAGTGGGGACTTCACTTAGCTTTCTTAATCAACTCACACCATATTCAATAATCTCAAAAAGAAACAAGATAATCCTTCATCAAAGGTGCATCTACGGCGGCTGTGTGGACGTCTCCGCTGGTGTGTCGTAGTGGCAGGTCTACGGTGGTGCGGCGGCATGGAGAGGTGCGGCGGCAGCTGTGGAGGTTGGAAGGAGAGGAGGAAAATTAGGGTTAGGGTTTCATGTGTGAGATGAAGGAGATGATGACGTGGCAAGATTTGATTGGTTAATTTGGTGAGTGGAGGATTATAACACGTGTCTTGTTCTGGTTGGCTAATTTTTAAAGTTGGGGATTGCCAGATGGCATGATCTGGTTGAGTGGAGTTTAAGTGGTAGGAGGGGTCCAACTTAGTGAAAACTGGGGGTGCACAACAGGTTTTTTTGGTGGTCCACTTTAGAAGGAGTGTGCAAATAAAATCTGGGGGTGCATTTAGCTCCTGATTTATTCTTTTTCAGAATTTCCTAATTTTGGATTTCTTTTGTAACTTTGAATATTTCAAATCCACACTATCAATGACCAAAAATAAATTCTAGCTGCATTAACACAATTTTTACGCCACTTTTACCAAACTTACTCAATAAATCCAATAATCACAAATCCTAATTAAATCAATCTTTAAGCACAGAAAATTAAATTAAATCCCCAAATTTAAATATTAAATGAGGGCAAAAATTTGAACTCATCACCCCTCACTCATGTTGAAACCTATATTTATAGTCCAGGATCCCAAACGACGAAAACCCCTTCCCGCCAAAACATTACCTCATACCAATCGACACCATCATTGCGAAAGACATAACTTTTAAAAAACGACGGCGCCTGAACTTCTTGATTTGACCCTTGACACCCCTTAACCTACCTTCAGATTAATACCACTTTCTTAGCCTTAACACTGTTCATCACACTTAAAGGCTGGGGGACTGGTGTATCACACTTATACGGTTCCGCCATCTTATCATACAGACACATATCACCCTTGACCGACAACTCATATCAGACAAGGCTGGGGGACTGGTGTACCACACCTAGCCTAACTCGACCAAATAAGTAAACAATGCATATACCAAGGCAGCCAAGTATTCAGCCTAGGCCGAGTCAGCCTAACTTGTATCGGTTCTAACCTATACATCTAGAGGAACAACTTGCACCTCATATAACCAATATAAGCCGTCAAGGTAGGTAGCCGGTCTAGGCTGGCTACTCCTGCAGACCCGGTAAGATTAAAGCCCAGGTCGACAACTCCAATAAACTTAGTGAAATAGAAGCCCCCGCGTTCAATAGGTCTTATGGGCCTGGGTTAGGGCCAGGCCCACTCATAGCCCAAGCTAGAGCCTAAGTCAAGGCCCGACCCATGAGGTAATCAAACATCATTAATGCTCTATAAATACGCGTGGATCCCAGTAATTAAAGGTACGCATTCATTAATCACTGATTTGACCTTCTGAGAGCTTTGACTTACTTGAGCTTCGAAGACTCTTCTGCAGGTAACCCCTCCTGGGTTCAAGCTGACATGTACCAACCAGGAAGAGACCAAATGAGGAGATAACAGACTACATGGTAAGATGACGCTTGTGCTTGACTCATCTTATTTGTTCTCTGCAGGAACACCTACTATTGTAGTGTGCAACAATTTTTGTAGTGAAAAAATTGTGTATGCTTTTGGTAAAACATCAAACGGCCATAACTTTAGCTCTAATTATCGAAAACGAGCAAATTTTATATTGATTTGACATAAAATTGAATTCTCTTTGCAATGCCTACTTTTGTAGTATGTAGTAGTTTTTGTAGTGCAAAATTTGTGTATGTTTTTAGTAAAACTTCAAACGGCCATAAATTTTGCTCTGATTATCGATACATAGCAAGTTTTATATCGATTCGGGATAAAATTCAATTTTCTTTGCAATGCCTACTGTTCCTGCAAAGAACAAATAAGATGAATTAGGCACAAGCGTCACCTTACCATATAGTTCGTGATTAATGAAGGTACTCCGGTTGGCCTCTTCCCGGTTGGTACATGTCGGTTTGAACCCGGAAGGGGTTACCTGCAGAAGGTACTCCGAAGCTCAAGTGAGTCAAAACTCTCAAAAAGGTTAAATCTGTGATTAATGAATGTGTACCTTTAATTACTCGGGTCCATGTGTATTTATAGAGCATTAATTATGTCTGGTTATTCTGTGGGTCGGGCCTTGGCTTGGGCTTTGGTTGTAAGTGGGCCTGGGCCCTAGCTTAGGCCCTTAGGACCTATTGAACGCTGGGGGTTTTAATCTTATTGAGTCTATTGGAGTAGTCGGCCTAGGCCGGCTACTTTCCTTGACGTCTTATGTTGGTTATATGATATCTTGTGCAGGTTGTTCCTTAGATGTTTAGGTTAGATCTGGTAAGGCTTAGGCTAACTCGGCCTAAGCTGAATACTTGATTGTTTTGGTATATATGTATCGTTTACTTATTTGGTCGAGTTTGGCTAGGTGTGGTACACCTACTGTTGTAGAGTGTAGTAGTTTTTGTAGTGCAAAATTTGTGTATGTTTTTAGTAAAACTTCGACTGGCCATATATTTTGTTTTGGTTATCAAAACAAAGCATATTTTATATCGATTTGGGTTAGAATTAAATTTTCTTTGCAATGCCTACTATGGTAGTGTGTAATAGTTTTTGTAGTTAAGAATTTGTGTATGTTTTTAGTAAAACTTCAAAGGGTCGTAACTCTTCCTCTGGTTTTCGAAACAAGGCAAATTATATATCGATATGGGATAGAATTGAATTTTCTTTGTAATGCCTACTGTGATATTGTGTAGTAGTGTTTGTAGTGCGAAATATGTGAATGTTTTTTGTAAAACTTCAAACGGTCATAATTTTTGCTCTAATTATTGAAACAGGGAAAATTTTATATCAATTGGGGATAAAATTGAATTTTTTTTGCAATGTAGTTTTTGTAGTGAAAAAGTTGTGTATGCTTTTAGTAAAACTTCAAACGGCTATAACTTTTGTTCTAGTTATAGAAAGATAGCAAGTTTTATATCGATTCGGGATATAACTAAATTTTCTTTGTAATGCCTACTATGGTAGTGTGTAGTAGTTTTTGTAGTGCAAAATTTGTGTATGTATTTAGTAAAACTTCAAACGGGCATAAATTTTGCTCTGGTTATCGAAACAGGGCATAATTTATATCGATTTGGGTTAGAATTAAATTTTCTCTGCAATGCCAACTGTGGTAGTGTGTAGTAGTTTTTATAGTGAAAAAGTTGTGTATGTTTTTAGTAAAACATTAAACGGCTGTGACTTTTCCTCTGGTTAACCAAACAGGTAAACTTTTATATCCATTTGGGATAGAATTTTATTTTCTTTGCAATGCCTACTGTGGTAGTGTGTAGTGAAAATTAGTGTAGTTTTTAGTAAAACTTCAAACGACCATAAATTTTGTTCTGGTTATCGAAACAGGACAAATTTTATATTGATTTGAGATTGAATTGAATTTTCTTTGCAATTCCTATTGTGGTAGTGTGTAGTAGGTTTTGTAGTGAAAAAATAGTGTACAATTTTATTAAAACGTCAAACGACCATAAATTTTGCTCGGGTTATCGAAAGAGGACAAATTTTATATCGATTTGGGATATAATTGAATTTTCTTTGGAATGTCCTACTGTCGTAGAGTGTAGTAGATTTGTAGTGCAAAATTTGCGTATGTCTTTAGTAAAATTTCAAATGGCCATAACTTTTACTCTAGTTATCAAAACAGTGCAAATTTTATATCGATTTAGGGTAGAATTAAAATTATCAAACACTAGCAAAATACATGCAATGTCTACTATGGTAGTGGGGAGTAGTTTTTCTTGCGGAAAATTATTGTACGTTTTTAGTAAAACTTCGATTGGCCATGTATTTTGCTTTGGTTATCAAAACAGGGCAAATTTTATATGGATTTGGGATAAAATTGAAATTTCTATGCAATGCCTACTATGGTATTGTGTAGTTTGTAGTGCGAAATTTGTGTATGTTTTTTCTAAAACTTCAAACGGTCATCATTTTTGCTCTAATTATTGAAACAGGGCAAATTTTATATCAATTTGGGATAAAATCGAATTTTTTTGCAATGCGGTTTTTGTATTGAAAAAGTTGTGTATGGTTTTAGTAAAACTTCAAACGGCTATAACTTTTGTTCTAGTTGTCGAAACATAGCCAGTTTTATATCGATTCGGGATAGAATTGAATTTTCTTTGCAATGCCTACTGTGGTAGCCTATAATAGTTTTTGTAGTAAAAAATTTGTGTATGTTTTTAGTAAAACTTCAAGCGGTTGTGACTTTTGCTCTGGTTTTCGAAATAGGGCAAATTATATATCGATTTGAGATAGAATTGAATTTTCTTGCAATGCCTTCTATGGTAGTGTGCAACAGTTTTTGTAGTGAAAAAGTTGTGTATTCTTTTGGTAAAACTTTAAATGTCCATAACTTTAGCTCTAGTTATCGAAAATGAGTAAATTTTATATCGATTTGAGATAAAATTGAATTTTCTTTGCAATGCCTACTTGTGTAGTGTGTAATAGTTTTTGTACTGAAAAAGTTGTGTATGTTTTTAGTAAAACATCAACGGCTTTGACTTTTGCTCTGGTTTTCGAAACAAGGCAAATTTTATATTGATTTAGGGTAGAAATAAATTTTCTTTGCAATGTCTACTATGGTAGTGTGTAGCAGTATTTTGTTTGAAAAATTTGTGTATGTTTTTTCTAAAACTTTAAACGGCCATAACCTTTGTTTTGGTTATTCAAACAGGGCAAATTTTATATCGATTTGGTATAGAATTGGTTTTTTCTTTTGCAATGCAGTTTTTGTAGTGAAAAAGTTATGTATCCTTTTGGTAAAACTTCAAACGGCCATAACTTTGGCTCTACTTATCGAAACAGAGCAAATTCTTTATCGATTTGAGATATAATTGAATTTTCTTTGAAATGCCTACTATGGTAGTGTGTAGTAGTTTTTCTAGTGAAAAATTAGTGTAATATTTTATTAAATTGTCAAACGGCCACAAATTTTTCTCTGGTTATCGAAATAGGACAAATTTTATATCGATTTGGGATAGAATTGAATTTTCTTTGCAATGCCTACTATGGTAGAGTGTAGTAGTTTTTTTAGTGGAAAATTAGTGTACGTTGCTAGTAAAACTTCGACTAGCCATAAATTTTGTTTTGGTTATCGAAACAGGGCAAATTTTATATCGATTTTGGATAGAATTGAATTTTCTTTGCAATGCCTATTCTGGTAGAGTGTAGTAGTTTTTATAGTGCAAAATTTGTGTATGTTTTTAGTAAAACTTCAAATGCCTATAACTTTTGCTCTAGTTATCAAAACAGGGCAAATTTTATATCAATTTCGGGTAGAATTGAATTTTCTTTGCAATGTCTACTGTGCTAGTATGTAGTAGTTTTTGTAGTGGAAAATTATTGCACGTTTTTAGTAAAACTTCGACTGACCATATTTTTTGCTCTAGTTATCGAAACAGGGCAAATTTTATATCAGTTTGGGATAAAATTGAATTTTCTTTGCAATGTCTATTGTGGTAGTGTGTAGTAGTATTTTTTATGAAATTTTCTTTTTATGTTTTTTGAAAAACTTAAAACGGAAATAACTTTTGCTCTCTTTATTGAAACAGGGCAAATTTTATATCGATTTTGGATAGAATAGAATTATCTTTGCAATGCCTACTATGGTATTGTGTAGTAGTTTTTGTAGTAAAAAATTTTTGTATGTTTTTAGTAAAACTTCAAATGGCCATAACTTTTGCTCTAGTTCTCAAAACAGGGTAAATTTTATATTGATTTGTGGTAAAATTAAATTTTCTTTGCAATGTCTAATATGGTAGTGTGTAGCAGTATTTTTGTGAAAAATTTGTGTATGTTTTTTCTAAAACTTGAAACGACAATAACTTTTGCTCTCGTTATCGACATTGGGAAAATTTTATATCGATTTGGGATATAATTGAATTTTCTTTGCAATGCGTACTGTGGTAGTATATAGTAGTTTTCGTAGTTAAAAATTAGTGTACAATTTTATTAAAACGTCAAACGGTCATAAATTTTGCTATGGTTATTGAAACAAAGCAAATTCTATATCGATTTGAGATAGAATTGAATTTTCTTTACAATGCCTACTATGGTAGCGTGTAGTAATTTTTATAGTGAAAAATTTGTGTACAATTTTATTAAAACGTCAGACTGCCACAAATTTTGCTCTGATTATCGAAATAGGGAAAATTTTATATCGATTTGGGATAGAATTGAATTTTCATTGCAATGCCTACTGTGGTAGAGTGTAGTCCTTTTGGTAGTGCAAAATATGTGTGTGTTTTTAGTAAAACTTAAAATGACCACAATTTTTGCTCTGGTTATCAAAACAGGGAAAATTTTATATCGATTTGGGGGTAGAATTGAATTTTCTCTACAATGCCTATTATGGTATTGTGTAGTATTGTTTGTAGTGTGAAATTCGTGTTTGTTTTTTGTAAAACTTCAAACGGTCATAACTTTTGCTCTAGTTATCGAAACAAACAAATTTTATATCGATTTGAGATAGAATTGAATTTTCTTTGAAATGCCTACTCTGGTAGAGTGTAGTAATTTTTGTAGTGGAAAATTAGTGTACATTTTTAGTAAAACTTCGACTAGCCATAAATTTTTCCCTAGTTATCGAAATAGGGCAAATTTTATAGCGATTTGGGATAGAATTGAATTTTCTTTGCAATGCCTACTGTGGAATTGTGTAGTAGTGTTTGTAGTGCAAAATTTGTGTATACTTTTTGTAAAACTTCAAACGGTCATAATTTTTGCTCCAATTATTGAAATAGGGAAAATTTTATATCAATTTGGGATAAAATTGATTTTTTTTCGTAATGCAGTTTTTGTAGTGAAAAAGTTGTGTATGCTTTTAGTAAAACTTCAAACGGCTATAACCTTTGTTCTAGTTATCGAAACATAGCAAGTTTTATATCGATTCGGGATAGAATTGAATTTCCTTTGCAATGTCTACTGTGGTAGAGTGTAGTAGTTTTTGTAGTGCAAAATTTGTGTATCTTTTTAGTAAAAGTTCAAATGGCCATAACTTTTGCTCTGGTTATAAAAATAGGGTAAATTTTATATCGATTTGGCGTAGAATTGAATTTTCTTTGCAATGTCCATTGTGGTGGTGTGTAGTAGTTTTTGTGGTGGAAAATTAGTGCTCGTATTTAGATAACTTTGACTGGCCATATATTGTGCTCTGGTTATCAAAACAGGCCAAATTATGTATCGATTTGGGATAGAATTGAATTTTCTTTGTAATGCCTACGATGGTATTGTGTAGTAGTGTTTGTAGTCCGAAATTAGTGTATGTTTTTTGTAACACTTCAAACGGTCATAATTTTTGCTCTAATTATTAAAACAGGGACAATTTTATATTTTGGAATGCAGTTTTTCTAGTGAAAAAGTTGTGTATGCTTTTAGTAAAACCTCAAACGGCTATAACTTTTGTTCTAGTTATCGAAACATCACAAGTTTTAAATTGATTCGGGATAGAATTGAATTTTTTTTGCAGTGCTTGCTGTGGTATTGTGTAGTAGTGTTTGTAGTGCAGAATTTGTGTATGCTTTTTGTAAAACTTCAAACGGTCATAATTTTTGCTCCAATTATTGAAACAGGGAAAATTTTTATATCAATTTGGGATAAAATTGATTTTTTTTTGTAATGCAGTTTTTGTAGTGAAAAACTTGTGTATGCTTTTAGTAAAACTTCAAACGGCTATGACCTTTGTTCTAGATATCGAAACATAGGAAGTTTTATATCGATTCGGAATAGAATTGAATTTTCTTTGCAATGTCTACTGTGGTAGAGTGTAGTAGTTTTTGTACTGCAGAATTTGTGTATGTTTTTAGTAAAACTTCAAACGGCCATAAATTGTGCTCTGGTTATCGAAATAGGGCATAATTTTTATCGATTTGGGTTAGAATTTGTTCCTGTAGAGAACAAACAAGATAAGTTAGGCACGAGTGTCACCTTACCTATGCAGTCCGCTATCTCCTCAGTTGTCCTCTTCCTGGTTGGACTCCAAAGCTCAAGTTAGCTAAAGCTCTCAAAAAGTCAAATCAGGTGATTAATGGAGTAATGAATGCGTACCTTTAATTACTGGGGTCCACGCCTATTTATAGAGTATTAATTATGTTTAGTCACGTCATAGGCTGGGCCCTAGTTTAGGCTGTAGGTGGGCCTAGACCTTGGCCTAGGCCTTTAGTTCGATTATTGTGGGCTCATTAGATATTAGGGGGTTTTGATTTCGCTAAGTCTTTTCGAATGGTCCGATCTGGTTACTTCTCTAGTTGGCTTATGGCGTCTTTTTCCGTGCACTATTCTAGGTTGGCCGCTCCATTAGCAACCTTTGTTATGAGTTTAGGCTGACTTAGGTCTATGCCGGCCTGAGGCGTGTACTTTAGCTATTTCCGGCATATATGTGGGGGTTGTTTGTTGTTATTTATATGGTTGAGTTGGCTAGGTACGGTACAACGGTCCCCCAACCTTTGTTGATATAGTATGTTGGTGAAGGATGATATGTGCTGATGTACTAGTCGTGACCGGCTAGGTGTGATACACCGGTCCCACAGCCTTTAAATGTGATGAACAATGTTAAGGCTAAAAGATATGAAGGAGTTTCGGGTAGGTGAAGTGGTTTGTGGCAGGTGAAAGGGTTTGTGGTAGGTGAAAGGGTTTGTGGCAGGTGAAAAGGTGTTAGAAGTCTGATTTAGGGAGGTTTGGCACCACCATTTTGATACTTTGTGATGTTTGAAATGAGTTGGGTTTTTGGCGGGAAGAGGTTATGACGTTTGAGATTCGTGTGTATAAATAGAGATAATGTTGGCAGTGCATTCACTTTGTCTCATTTGAAAAAAATCTGTTCGCGTGCGTTTTAGAGCTGTCTGATATCTTCTTTTCCTCTTCTGTCATCTTTTCTAAAAGAATCTGGTAAGTCTAGTAGTAGCGATAGGGTTTCGTTGTTAGATTCGGGTAGTAAGCAGTCTAGGGATAGTGGAAGTAGTCAAGATGATACCAGTGATAGGGAAGAGATGGGTAGTATAGGGAGAATTCCAATGGAGAGGGTGGTTGAAGTCAGGGAAGATCCGCCCGAGGAGTTGGTAGAGAGCAATTGGCCGGCGAAGACCGGATACGAATGGGTGGTGACAAACGTGCCGACACAGCGATCGTTGTTCCGATGGTTGCGTTTGTTAAGGTCGTGGTTGAACTTCACGCCTATTTTCGAAAAGGGGGTGCAGAGGGACATAGTTGCTCCAGAGCGGGTGACCGCTGTGGAATGTGTGTGCCATGGTCGAGAAGGATCAGCCGAAGAATTCTTTTATATGTATATGTGCCATTTCTCACAACTGCACATCCGGCTACCGTTTGACGAATTCACCATGGGAGTGCTGCAATTATTGATTGTCGCCCATACTGAGCTTCATCCGAACAGTTGGGCGTACTTACAAGCTTTCTGATTATTTTGCATGACGCTGTACTTGGAACCGTCTCCTCGAGCGTTCCTATACTTTTTTGTTTCGAGGCCGAAAAGTCCGATAACATGGTTGTCGCTAATCAGTCAGCCTGGTCTCAACAGGTTAGACGCTTTCACTCACTCGTTCAAGCATTTGAAAGATGGATTCTTCAAGGTTGTAGTGAAACCGGCTGGTCGGTCACACTTCCACACAGCTGATGGTAACACTAAATTTTCGTTCTTCTGGACCTGCAACCCTTGGAGATATAAGGTGATATCGAGGGAGGATCTATCGGTGCTGGAGATAGATGTGGTGAATACTTTGATGCAGTTTAGTGATAAGATGTCCACTAAGGGCTTAGTTAGGGTTTATAATTCGGTTCACCCAATTATAGATATTGAAGTTATTTTTTTTGTAACTTTGAGCATTGTTATACGTTCGAGTATTTTGACGATTTGTGTGTTGCGTATTTCAGGGCATATGGCGCAATTGGGCAAGAAAAACTTGACACTTTTTCAAACCTTGCGCAAGGAAAAGGCAGTGAAGGCTAGAGCTGCGAGGAACACTAAGGTCCCCAATCTGCAAGATTCACTAGTAGATGTCCATGTGCATAGTGGTACCAAAAGGAAAGCAGAGTTGCCGACCAGGCCAGGCAAAGGTAAAGACGTGAAGAAAGTGCGATCTGTTGTGATGGGAGTAGGCTCGGCAAGTGAGGTGAAGGGGCCGAAAGCTTGGTTGATTGAGCTTCCGGAGACTACCGTTCGAAAGGATATCGAGATTAACGTGCCGGAGTCGCTGATGGATTCCATTGATAATATGGAGCCGAAAGCTTTGGTGAAGGCTATGGTGGAGTTTAGCAGTAAGACTATGCTACTTAGTCGACGTGTGGGATCTTTATATGAGAGGGAGTTGAAGGAAGGAAACCAGACTAAGGTGGAATAGTTGCAGGATAAGGTGGACAAGCACGCTAAAGAAAAAGAGGCTTGGAAGAAGGAAAAAGAGGAGTGGGAAGCGGAGAGGAAGAGACTTGCTACTTGGAAGGTGCGTTGCCTTGATTCTGAGGAAAAGCTGAAGGGTCGAATTGCAGATCTCGATGCCGACTACGATGAATCAAGGAAAAACATGATGGGCTGGAGGGTGAACTAGAGGACTTGAAGAGTTGCATAATAAAGGAACATATCAATGACCTTTAGAAGGGTGTTCGACAAGTGTCATTTTTTTATGAGAATGTTGATGCTAATGGCGTTAGGTTTGATGTGAATAAGGATGTTGTTGATGGGGTGAATAAGGATGTTGTTGATGGGGTGCTTATAGATGAGGCGGAATCTGGCCCATAAGGGAATAGGGAGAAGGAGGCGGTTGACGCTGATGTAGGTGGTAACGAGGTGGTGGCGGAGGACGTCGAGCAGAAGGCAGGTTAGAATTTTTAATTTAATATTTCCAATTTGGTTAAAGATTCTAAGTTTGTAATAACTCATACATTGCTTTATTTTAATGTTTGTTATGAATGTCGGTTACTTGCGGGTTAATTGCTCTTTATATTTGTGTATGTATGCAATGTTTGCGTACGCTATTGTATGTTAAGGGTGTTCGACCCAGGCCGTTTACTTGTGGTAAGGGTGTGGAACTTAAACGAATTAACCAACGAGTCAAGGGTGTTCGACCTAGGCCGCTTACTTACGGTAAGGGTGGGGAATTTAAACGAATTAACCAATGAGTTAAGGGTGTTCGACCCAGGCTGCTTACTTGTGCTAAGGGTCGGGAACTTTAACGAATTAACCAACGAGTCAAAGGTGTTCTGATGTGACCCCAACAAGCCCAACCTCAAATGCATCAACAAGCCCAAGCCCACATTAAGGCCCAATCACTAGAAGCATGATGAGAAAGATTCACATGGGCCTCTCACAAGATGATCAAGTCAATCATGGGCTTTTTACATTATTCACATGGGCTAAAGAAATCTCTAAAATATGAGATCATGCATGAAGGAAGTAGTCTAGATTTAAATTGGGCCATTGTTTAGGCTTTGTTTTCAATAAAAGCTAGAACACTTTTTGGGATCAATTGGGCCGAGCCCAATTTGCTATCCTTGGATGCAAGCAAAGCATGAACTAAGCAAGGAGAATGTGATGGAAGCATGGTGCGTGTGACTTGGGCAAAGAGAGTGTGATATGCCACTTGGCATCATCAAGACTCATCTACTACATCACATGGTCTCCAATCAAGCTTCTTCTCCAAGCTACATTTGCATTTCATCTTTATTGCATTTTCTCTTCATTTGGCCAGCTATGTGCCTATAAATTGAGCCACTCAAATATTGTAATGATAACTCTTGAATTGCTAATAGATGCTAGTGTTTGAGATCACTCCACACTTCTATTAATTTGAGAGCACACATGGCTAACCTTCTCCTTCATCTCCTCTAGCCACCTTCTATACCATAGCTCCACTTCTACTCTTCATCTTCACCAAATTCTCCATTTCCGAGAGCTACTTTCATCTATTTCTCCAAATTCCGCTGCAATTCATCTCCTCCTCATCATTCTCCATGGATTTCCTTCCTCTCCTACACCAAGGACGTCCATCATGTTCGACCCAGGCCGCTTACTTGTGGTAAGGGTGGGGAACTTCAACGAATGAAGGGTGTTCGACCCAGGCCGCTTACTTGTGGTAAGGGTGGGGAACTTCAACGAATGAAGGGTGTTTGACCCAGGCCACTTACTTTTGGTAAGGGTGGGGAACTTCACCAAATTAACCAACGAGTTAAGGGTGTTCGACCCAGGCCGCTTACTTATGGTAAGGGTAGGGAACTTAAACGAATTAAGGGTGTTTGACCCAGGTCGCTTACTTGTGGTAAGGGTGGGGAACTTAAACGAATTAACCAACGAGTTAATGGTGTTCGACCCGGGCCGCTTACTTGTGGTAAGGGTGGGGAACTTAAACGAATAATGAGAAGTTAAATAAAGAGTAGTCGTAAAGTTAGGAACCCTTTGTATTATTCATTGAATCTGGGGTGCCTCGTTAAAACCTCCCTGGCCAAAACTCTCCTTAGGGCAAAAAGACCATGTGAGGAAAAAGAGTACACCTAGGGTTACAAGTGTTTTTATGTGATACAATACATGTTTAACTGAAGTAAAACTTAAGGTGGGACACATTCCACGTATTGGGTATTTCCTCCCTAGATAAATGCTCCAGGCGATATGCTCCTTCTCCTACGTCTTCATGTATGCGGCATGGGCCATCCCAATTGGCGGACAACTTACCATCCTTCTTTCTTGCATTATTGGCCATTCTCCATACTAAGTTTCCGCTTACGAATGATCGTGGACATAGGTTTGCGTTATACTTTCTGGCAGCTCTTTGTTTGGCGGCTAAGTTACGTATCTGGGCTTTTTCTTTGAGTTCGGGTAGGAGGTCGAGATGAGTGGCCATGTTTTGATGGTTGTGAGTTGGGTCGTATAGTTCTCGGCGTAGGGATGGTTCGCCAATTTTGACCGGTATCATGGCGTCTGCACCGTAAACTAGGTTGAATGGAGATTCGTTAGTTGATGATTGAGGGGTGCACCGGTAAGCCCATAGCCCTTCTACCAGTTCTTCGGGCCATCGGCCTTTGGCACTATCTAATCTTTTGCGCAGTTCTACTAGGATCACTTTGTTGGCCGCCTTTGCCTGTCCATTTGTTTATGGGTGCTCTACGAAACTTGTTATGTGTTTGATCCCTAGACCGATGTAGAACTTGGCTAGCTCCTTATCTATAAATTGTCAGCCATTATCGGTGATGATGGTTTGTGGAACACCATATCTGCATATAATATCTTTACATACGAACTGTTGGACTTGTTGGGTTGTGATAGTGGTCAGTGGTTTGACTTCTATCCATTTGGTGAAATAATCAACGGCTACTATCAGGAATTTCACCTGCCCCTTGCCGGGGGAGAAGGGGCCGAAGATATCCATTCCCCATTTAGTAAAGGGCCATGGGAATAGTATGGAATGGAGTTGTTCTTGTTTCTGGTGGATGAGGTTGCCATGTTTTTGGAATAGTTTGCACTTTCTGACGTAGTCCTGGCAGTCTGCTTCTATAGTCGGCTAGAAGTAGCCGGATCGACGGATTCTAGTGGCCATAGTACGTGCGCTGGAATGGTAGCCGTAAATGCCTTCATGTATCTCTTTAATGATATATTGCGCTTATTCTGTAGTGACACATTTAAGAAGTGGTTGGCCGTACCCGCGTTTGTAGAGGTCATCACCTATAATGGTATACTTGGCGGCCTTAGCCAACCAAGTTTTGTCAACATCTTGTGGGGGGTTGCCGATTTGGAGATATTGGACATAGGGGGTGGTCCAATTGTGGGTTTGGGGAGGGGTGGTATTGTCGGCTGGTGAGTGGGTTAGGTTGTGGCAGGTATTTGTGATAGAAGGTGTAGATAATGTTTGCTGTAATAGGGATCAGTGGCGGCTTTTTAATTTGGTGCTGGCTAATTTGGATAGGATGTCGGCTCTGATGTTGTCGGTCCTGGGAATGTGTTCTATGCGGACTTGCTCAAAAGCGGATTGGATGACTGCACCCAGATGGTAATATTGCAAGAGGATGGGGTCCTTAATCTGGAATTCATCTTTTAGGTGGCTCACAGTAAGCTTGGAGTCAGTTCTGCACGTTAGGGTTTTGACGCCAACTTCGCAGGCAAGGGAAAGGTCGACGAGTATGGCTTCGTACTCGGCTTGATTGTTGGATGTTTTGAAGGCGAAGTGGTGGGATTTTTCAATGAGGATATTGTTGGGCCCTTCTAACACGATGCTAGCACCGACACCTTTCGGATTCGAGGAACCATCTACATGAAGCGTCCACTGGTCCTCTGTGGGTGTTTATTGGAGGTCATTAACAAAATCTAGGAGGCATTGGGCTTTAATGGGGCCATGGGGTTCATAGCGAATGTTGAATTCTGACAGCTCGACGGCCCAGGATGACATCCGTCCTGCTAGGTTTGGTTTTTGCAATATTTTTTGGATTGGGTAGTCGTTTTGACGGTGATGCTGTGGTTTTGGAAGTATGGGCGTAGGCGACGAGTTGCGTGGACCAAGGACAGGGCCAACTTCTCCACCATTTGATACCTGGTTTCAGGATCTTGTAGTGTTCTGCTAAATAAAGTAGATAGGATGTTGCATGCCCTCTATATATTGGACAAGCGCGGCACTGACGGTGTGGTCGGTGGCTGTGATGTACACTAGCAAGGGTTGACGAGTGTCCAGCTTATGGAGGATAGGTGGTGAAGTGAGGGTGGTTTTTAGTTTCTGAAAGATTTGTTCACAATCGTCCGTCCACGTGAACCAGGCAGATTTCTTGAGGAGTTGTACTATGGGTTGGGTTTGTTCAGCCAGTTTGGGCAGGAAGCGGGAAATGGCTATAAGGCGGCCTATTAGGTGTTGGACCTCTTTGACGGTGGTGGAACTGCGCATTTCGATAATTGCCTTGCACTTTTCAGGATTGGCCTCTATACCGCGCTGGGTTAACATGAATCTAAGAAATTTACCGCGGTCGACGCCGAATACACACTTGTCGGGGTTGAGGCGAAGGTTGTATTGGCGTAATGCGGAGAAGACCGCCGAGAGGTCCTGGGCGTGTTGGTGGTGGCTTGGAGACTTGACAACCATGTTGTCAACGTATACTTCGACACATTGTCCCATTAGATGGCTGAAAACTTTGTCCATCAGGCGCTGGTAGGTTGCTCCAGCGTTCTTAAGACCAAAGGGCATAACTCTGTAAAAGTGGTTGGCATCATCCGTAATGAAGGCGGTCTTGTTCATGTCAGAAGTGGCCATAGGGATTTGGTTGTATCTGGAATATGCATCCAAGAAACTAAGTACCTTATTCCCTGTCGCGCCATCAACAAGTCGGTCGATATTGGGTAAGGGGTAGGCATCTCGAGAACAGGCCTTGTTTAGATCTGTGTAGTGGACGCACATCTGCCATTTACCATTGGCTTTCTTCACCAGGACTACATTAGAAAGCCAAGTGGTGTATTAAGCTTCTTCGATGAATCTTGCGCTCAGTAACTTATCGGCCTCGGCCTTAGCTGCTAGTCGTCGTTCTTCGTCGAGTTTGCGTTTTTTCTGGGAGATGTAGCGGGCTTCTTTGTAGATGGATAGCTTGTGGGATGCTACTAGAGGGTCTACCCCAGGTAAGTCAGCGGTTGACCAAGCGAAAAGGTCCGTGTTGCTGACAAGGATAGGTGTGATGATGGCACGCTCGTTAGAGTTCAAACCGGTGCCTAAGTTGATGGAGTGGCCATTTGGAAGTTCTAGAGGGGAGGTTTCTTCAACAGGTTTGAAACGAACATCCCGGCCCACTATAGGGTCTAGATCTTCGCCTGATAGAGCGATGTCGGAGCCAGGTGGTCGCTCAATGTGGTTGGTTTGCTGGATTGGGAGTTATGGGCGTAGGTTGGCCATGTAGCATTCGCCTGCCAGTCGTTGGTCGCAATGGACGGTGAGGATGTCACCAGAAGGGGAAGGGAACTTCATGGCCAAATGAGGGGTGGAGACGTCAACGATAAGCAAGCAGATGGGAATGGTTTTGGTTTGGGTTCCATCGCGAAACACGGTGTGAAGGTCAATGTAGCCGCGGGTGGAAACTTGTTCGCCTGAGAAGCCATAGATTGGTTCGTCATATGGAACCATGACAGTGTCTGGGAACTGGAGTTTTTGATAGGTGGCCCAGTAGAGGATGTCGACAGAGCTGCCCTGGTCGATAAGGACTTTCTTAACGGCGTAGTTTTCGATTTCAATAGTGATGACCATGGGGTCGTCTTGTTGGTGGTCGAGGCCGTGAAAGTCGTCGTCTATGAAGATGATGGGAGGCATGCGGCGTCTGTGATAGGAATGGGTAATGTGGTTGATGGATTGAATATGGCGGAGGTGTTTCTTTTTGGCAGAAGAGGTGTGATATAGGATTATCTTGTTCCTTTTAGAAGATTAATGAATATGGTGATGATTGATTAAGAAAACCAAGGAAATCCCCACTGGACATTAAGATAGCAAGCTATCTAGATGTGAAGGTTCCTTTCCAAGGTTC